>MDSX01010412.1_pt1 | contig 126711 bp, 121 predicted proteins | sample 811141 | NCBI WGS metagenome assembly MDSX01 (sample SAMN05326642, study PRJNA326480) | marine metagenome | isolation source: seawater | place: Atlantic Ocean: South East | collected 2010 | reverse complement strand
TCTTGCTCAAGAATAAAACTGTCAACATTCACATAAATGAATTTTCGACGAGTTCTTACTTGAAATCTTATGTCTCCACAACATCTCAGTAAGCACCCACACGAAATTGTCTGAACAATTTGTTAAAGAACTTTGCTTCGTGTTTCACTCGAAGCGGGCTGCGCATTCTAAAGAGTTAATCTTCGATGTCAACCTCTTTTTTCTGACTGGTCCGAAGTAATCCGTTCCGTTCAGAGCGGGGCGCATTATATAGTGATTAAATTCACTGTCAACCCCTTGTTTTTCCTTTGTTTTTTCCGCTTCCGGAAGAAGCCGTCTCAAGTCAGGAGCGGCGCATTATAGAGATCTCATTTGCGCCGTCAACAGTCTTTCTGAATTATTTTTCAAGTTCGAACAAATGATGCTTTTTCTTGCCCATGCGAACCATAAAGAAGCGTCCGTACATAGCATTACCAGCACTGAAGATCTCGGCGCCTTTCATCAGGTCATCCATACCGTATGCCTGACCGTTTACGATGACGGCATTGCGGCCGAGCGCATCTTTAACCTGCTTACCCTGGCCCATACCTGCTTCAGAAAGTATCGCTGTCAGAGGTTTATCACCCAGACCAGTGATGTCCAGACCGCTTGATGGCAATCCATCCTGCTTGATCTGTTCCAATTCACTTTCGGATAATTGCGTTAGATCGCCAGAGAAGAGCGCTTCGGTAATACGACGGGCTGAATCGAGCGCTTCCTGACCATGCACCATTCGGGTAACTTCTTCCGCAAGGATCGGCTGCGCTGTCTTGCGACCTTCAATCGTCGCATCATGCGCTTCAATCTCTGCAATTTTTTCAACCGGCAGGAACGTGAAGTAACGCAGGAATTTGTAGACGTCTGCGTCTGCCGTATTCATCCAGAACTGGTAGAAGGCATAAGGCGAGGTTTTAGAAGGATCCAGCCATACAGCGCCCGATTCTGTCTTACCGAATTTTGTACCGTCAGATTTGGTTACGAGTGGAACAGTGAGACCAAACGTCTGCGCGCCATTCTGACGACGGGAAAGGTCGATACCACCAACGATATTACCCCACTGGTCGGAACCACCAATCTGCAGGGTGCAGTCGTAACGTCGATTCAGTTCAGCGAAATCCATCCCTTGAAGCAACGCATACGAAAACTCGGTGAACGAGATCCCCGCCCCTTCTCTATTCAGGCGCTGCTGCACCGACTCTTTATTGATCATGGCATTTACAGAGAAGTGCTTACCGACATCACGAAGGAAGTCGAGTACGTTCATCTCACCTGCCCAGTCAAGGTTATTCACAACAACGGCTGGGTTCTCAACACCGTCAAAGGCGATGAACTGACTGACCTGGCCACGAATCTTATCGGCCCACCCAGCCACAATGTCTGCGGTATTGAGCTGACGTTCAGCGGCCTTAAAGCTTGGATCACCGATCAATCCCGTCGCCCCACCTACCAATGCGATGGGCTTATGCCCCGCATCCTGAAAGCGACGAAGAACCAGAAGAGGGACTAAGTGTCCGAGATGAAGACTGTCTGCTGTCGGGTCAAAACCGCAATAAAGAACGCGAGATCCGCCGTTTAGGTGTTCATTAAATTCGTCTTCAGCGGTGATCTGGTTCAGCAGACCACGCTCTTTCAGGTCAGCAATAAGTGCGGCTGTCATGGGATCTATCTTCACATTAGGGTTGTCGGAAAGGGAGCTGAACATACCTGATCAAGGTGCAAAATCAAGTTCACCGGGTAAAATGCTCAGTGATTGTTTACACTTTCCTGCGAAATGCATACGAGGATTCGATAATAAGATGGCTCTGCCCGGGCAACTACAGTATTTCCCGTTACGTCACCTGATTGGTGCCGGGCTCGGTATTCTGCTGCTACTCATTTTGGTTCTTCTCCCGGATTCCGGTGAGTCAACCAAACAACAGACGTTTGTTATTGACCTTCCCGAGGTCTCAGAACCCGACACACCACCTCCTGTGCCTGAACCCGACTGGGAAGAGACCACAGTGAAAAGCGGTGACAGCCTCTCGGTTCTGTTTGATAGGGAGAACCTCAGTGCTGTTGATGTTATCGATATTGCAGCAGCAGTTCCCCGGGATGTTATCAATCTCAAAGTCGGTCAGACTGTGCGCTGGGTTCGGACGGCCGAAAATAAAATTTCGAAGCTGGAGATTATCCTGTCTCCACTCGCAAGACACTCTCTCGCCCGCGAAGATGATGGTAGTCTCTCATATGAGCTTATTGAACGAACGGCAGATTACATCCCTCGCTTTGCCTCCGCGACCATAGACAACTCTCTTTACTACGACGGCTCTCAGGCGGGAGTTCCTGACCAAATTCTCTATCAACTGGCGGCTATCTTTGGCTGGGATATCGACTTCGCGCTCGATATCCGTAAAGGCGACTCTTTCAGTCTCATCTTCGAAGAGGTTCAGCTGGATGGCGAGCAGATTGGCTACGGCGATATTCTGATCGCACAGTTTAATAACCGGGATCGCGAGCTTACAGCTGTTCGCTATGTCGACAGCGACGGTCAAGCGAACTACTTTACCCCGGAAGGCACGAGCATGCGTAAGGCCTTCCTGCGTAACCCGATTGACTATTTCCGCATCAGTTCTCGATTTAACCCGAACCGTAAACATCCGATTCTGAATACAATCCGGGCCCATCGGGGAACCGACTACGCAGCACCGACGGGGACGCCGATCAAAGCTGCAGGTGATGGCAAGGTAACCTTCGCCAGTCGCAATGGCGGCTACGGTAATGTCGTCGTCATCCAGCACGGTCAACGCTACCAGACCAAGTACGCACACATGAGTAAATTCGGGCGTGGCGTTCGGGTCGGCCGCTACGTGAAACAAGGCCAGATCATTGGTTATGTCGGAACCACGGGCGCCTCAACAGGGCCGCACCTGCACTACGAATTCCTGGTCGATGGCGTCCACAGAGACTCATTGCGGGTAAGACTGCCAAAAGCAGAATCTATTAAATCGTCGGAAAAAGCGGCGTTTATGAAGGAGTCCAATAAGCTGACCAGCTGGTTGAAAGACTTCAGTGTGTCTTCAAGCACAGACGGGGACTTTCAATGACTCTTTGTATTGGCCTGATGTCAGGCACCAGTGCCGATGGCATGGATGCTTGTCTCGTGGAGATCACACCGGACAAAGTGACGATGGTTGATGCCTTGTGCATTGATTACCCAGACGAAGTATCGGATTTCTTTAAGGCGTTAGCCATCAGTGAGACTCTCAGCGCTGAACTCATCATGGATGCCGACCGCTTAATCGCCCAATATGGCGTGCAAGCTGTCGTTACGCTGTTAGAGAAGAATACGCTCTCCTCCACTGACATCAGCCTTATCGGCAGTCATGGCCACACTCTACGCCACAGACCTCAACCGGACGGATTCAGTTGGCAGATTGGCGACCCCTCATGGCTCGCCGAGTACACAGGCATTACCTGCGTTGCTGACTTTCGCCGCAGGGACATTGCGGCTGGCGGCGAGGGGGCTCCTCTCGTACCCGCATTTCATCAGGTTGCGATGCAAGCGCATCAACCATGCGGCGTACTCAACATCGGCGGCATCGCCAACCTGACCCTGGTAAACCCGGACCCGAATAAAACTCTTGGGTTTGACACTGGCCCAGGGAACGCATTAATGGATGAATACTGCAAGGCCATGACAGGTTGCAGCTGTGATGCAGAAGGAAGCTCTGCAGCCAGGGGGGTGGTTATTTCTGACTTACTGGAAGAGTGGTTGCAGCATCCCTATTTTTCGGAAGAGCCCCCCAAAAGCACTGGCCGTGAGCTGTTCAACCTGAAGCAGCTTCAGATTCCCGAACAGTATCCCGCTGATAATGTTCTTGCCACGCTCGCAGAGCTGACAGCCACCAGCATAAGTAGCGCAATCAAGCGTTATGCGCCTGAACTTCAGGATCTTTATGTTTGTGGTGGAGGGCTGAAAAACAGTCACCTGATGAACCGCATCCGAGCCAACCTGCCTCAGATGAATATTCAGTCAACAGAAGCTGTTGGGGTACACCCTGACTGGATGGAAGCTATCGCTTTCGCCTGGCTAGGCTGGAGAACGTTAAATCACCTGAGTGGCAACCTTCCTGCGGTCACCGGTGCTCAGGGAGAGAGAATTCTTGGTGGGATTTACCCGGCGAGTACGGGCAAAAATAATCAGAAATAAGCGTAACCCGCACTTTCAAGACGTTTATTTTCCTGATCGGCTGATGATACGCCCTCGATGAAGGGGGGCAGGTCGGTCAGTTCTATACCTCGCTGGCCCGTCCAGTGACGGCAGACTTTGACATCAATGATATTAAAAGCATCCAGACGCGCAGCAAGATCAACCAGAGCTTTGTTGTCGCGATAGTTGTCGCGTTTGAAAAGTTCGATTTCATCCCCCGACAAAACCAGCATTACAGGCTCTCGAGTGCGGTAAACATCCTGCCCTGAGGCAATTTTTTCTGCACGCTGGAGTAAAGCGAGCATTTCGTCTGCAGAGTGTTCCTGTATCCGGGCCTGGAACAATGCCGGAATGCCCTCTGTAGATGCAGGGATTACCTCGGCTGTAACGTCACCTTCCTGTACAGCTTCAACAGGAGCAACCACTGAATTATCGATGGCTGGTGCAGACGTTGTTTCCTGAAGACCTTCGTTAGCGAGACTGGATAAAGAATATGAGGCTAGTAAAGCAGTTAATACAATTCGCATGGGAACCTCCCTGATGCGTATCAAGTCAGATTGCGAATGACGAACCACAACCACATGTAGAAGAAGCGCCCGGGTTCGACACCGCAAAACGCGACCCTTCCAGTCCTTCCTGATAGTCAAGCACTGACCCAACGAGGTAACCGTAGCTTAGTGAGTCTACAAGTACCCGTACGCCTTCTTTTCCGATGAGGGCATCATCCTCTGCCTGTTCATCATCAAAGGTGAAACCGTACTGGAAACCTGAACAACCACCACCAGTCACAAACACCCTCAGGCACAGCTCATCATCACCCTCATCTTCGAGAAGGTCACGAATTTTTTCTTCCGCCGCTTGCGTCAACTCAATCGGCGCGGCCTGCTGAACTGCTGTCATAATTACCTTGGAAAAGATGTCTTGGATAAGTCTTGTAGGATTATCTGCTTAACCGAGTGATTTAGTCAACTTTTGCCATTTCTGTCTGAGAAACGCCAGCGCCAGCTTTAGCTGAACCGGAGCCATGAATCAATTGGCCATTCACCTGCGCCCCTAATACCATTTCCATTGATGCGTAGTGGACATTGCCTGTAATGCGGGCTTTTTTCGCCAATTCAATATAGTCATAGGCATGGATATCTCCACATACCTCACCATTGACGATCACATTAGGTGCGGTAATCCGCCCTTCAACACGCCCCTTATCGCTAATACGTACCGACGCCTTAGAGCCCGGCTCGGCTATCAGGTTGCCCTTCAGGACACCATCGATCTGAATGGCGCCTTTCACTGCGATATCACCGCGGATTTCAGTGCGAGCCGAAATCACTGTATCAAAATCTATATGGTTGTTGGTCTTAGCACTGAACATCAGGCCTCTCCCTCGGAATTCCAGTTTCGGGTTTCTTCTACCCTTTGTGAGTTCTGCCCGCGTGACTGCATAACTACCTGTAGCTGTTGTGGGATAAAACCATCTGGCAGATTCAACACACCTTTGAGTTCCTGAAAATAACGGAAGCGGAATGGTATACCCAGTTCACTGATATTTTCATCCAGATCCCGGAGGGCGATAACTTCCTGCTCGCCGGATCGCAAACCAATCACATTGACTGCGACCTCACCCTGAACATAATTCGTGTTATCGACAACCTGAGTCATCATAACGGCATAGCTGTACTGATTTGCACTAATTGCATCGAGGTCAATCCGGCTGATACGTAAGCCTTTATCGGCGCTACCGGGCGCCATGATACCCTTGTAGAACGCAACTTCCTGCTCAAGCACGGAAACCTGATCCTTCAGACTTTTTACGGTTTCACGGAAACCATCCGCAGCTTGCCGGTCAACTTCGCCGCCCTTCTCGAGCACTGCCACGCGCTGACTTAAATCTTCAATGGTTTTCTCACTGGTGCGCAAACCGTCTTTAAGGTAACCATTTTCTTCTTTGAGTACCTTCATCTGCGTATAGCTATCGAAGTACCCGTAAAGGTAACCGCCACCTGCGGTCATCAGAATAAGAATGGCGAGCCAGAAAGCCCGCCGGAAGCGATACCCTTTCGCCCGGCGAACAATGACCAACTCATCCTGAACACTGCCTTCAACTACTGCCATGCTCTACCTCCAGAAACGCTCGTTAAGGCATCAGAGCAACATGTTGCAGGCCCATGTTTTCTTCAAGACCAAACATAATATTCATACATTGCACCGCCTGGCCGGATGAACCTTTAACAAGATTATCAATCGCAGACAGCACGATGACCTGACCGGTATCTTCGTGATAATGCAGTGCCAGGCGACACACATTGCTGCCCTTCACGCTTCTGGTCGCTGGCTGACTGCCAGCAGGAAGTACATCGACGAATGGCTCGTTGGCATATCGCTCTTCGTAGATTTTCTGCAGATCTTCGATCTTCTGCTCCGGCACCTGGGCGTAAAGAGTCGCAAGAATCCCGCGGATCATAGGCGCGAGGTGAGGCGTGAAAGTGATGTTAATGTCTTTTCCACCCGCAGCCGCTTTCAGCTCCTGACGTATTTCTGGCAGGTGACGGTGTCCGGATGTGCCGTAAGCCATAAAGCTGTCGGCCGTTTCTGCAAACAGCGAACCGACTTTCGCACCGCGCCCGGCACCACTAACGCCCGTTTTACAGTCAGCGATCAGTAGCTGGTCTTCGATCAGTCCCTGCTCAATCAGTGGTATCAAACCCAGTTCGACAGACGTTGGGTAGCAACCGGGACAAGCAACAAGGCGTGCTTTGCTGATGTCACTCCGATAGACCTCAGGCAAACCGTATACAGCTTCTGGGAGAATACCCGGTGCGCCATGCTCCTGGCCGTACCATTTTTCCCATGTCGGGACGTCTTTTAAACGGAAATCCGCAGACAAATCGACAACGCGAGCACCTGAGTTCAGCACTTCTTCTGCAAGAGCATGCGCAACACCATGAGGCGTTGCAAAAAATACGACGTCACATTCACCCAGCGCATCGGCATCTGGTACGGTAAAGGCGAGGTCGGTATACCCGCGGAGATTAGGGTACATATCATCGACCCGGACACCCTCTTCACTGCGCGATGTAATCACTTTCAACTCAGTTTCTGGGTGGTGCACGAGAATACGCAACAGTTCTACACCGGTATACCCAGTGCCGCCAACGATGCCAACCTTAATCACAGACAATCTCCGAAGTAGTCTAGTAGTGCTCTTGTATGCCTCCGCCACAGAATGCTATTGAACAAAGAGTATTTTATGGCGCAGGAAAGCGGCGCCCGGAGGGTGTTTCCAGCCGTGCCGCAAAGATGAGTATAATAGCGGGTATTCCGCACTCTTCACACCATAAGGCCAGAAAGGAACCGTCAATAGTGACCCCGTTACGCCAACTCTGGCAAAACATGATCACACTGTCTGACAACCAGATTGGATTAGCTGGCCTGGCGCTATTAACCGGACTTGTCAGTGCAGGCCTGATTACACTCTTCCGCCTGGCAATTGAGCTTCCCCTCGTCGCTTTCTTTCCGATTGGCTCCGCCGAGAATTTCGAAGGCATGTCGCAGGAAGTGCGTTCACTGCTTCTTCTAGGTGGCGGCGCCCTGCTGATTCTGTTGTTTTATTGGGTTCCACAAGAACGGCGCAGTATGGGCGTAACCCACGTTCTGCTTAGGATGGAGCGACATCAGGGATACATGCCCGCCCGCAACATTATTCTGCAGTGGATTTCTGCAGTGATTGCTTTGGTCAGCGGACACAGTGTTGGCCGTGAAGGACCGGCGATTCACATAGGTGCAGGCACGGGAAGTCAGATCGGACAACACACCGAATTAGCCCATCATCGCTTACGTATTCTCGCGGCGGCTGGCGTCGCCAGTGCGATTTCCGCTTCTTTTAATACACCGATGGCAGGAGTCATTTTTGCTATGGAGGTTGTACTTCTGGAGTACAGCATCCGCGGTTTTATTCCGATCATCCTCGCCTCCGTTAGCGGAGCCATCGTCAGCCGCGCGGTATTTGGGCATGAAACTGCGTTTGATGTTCCGGCGCTTAATCTCACCTCTTTATGGGAAGTCCCCTACATCATGTTGCTTGGTGTTGTCGCCGGACTGGTGGCCACTGGCTACATTTACCTGGTTAAATTACTACAGCGCCTCGGGCATCTCCCGCTTGTTTTACGCTGGGGCGGTTTAACAATCGCGACGCTGGCGATCAGTTGGTGGCTGCCTGAAATTCTTGGTATTGGCTACGACACAGTTAACGACGCCCTGAATGGTAAAGTCGTGTTCACCACCCTCCTGCTTCTGTTGCTGGCCAAGATGTTTCTATCTGGCTGGGCTGCTGCCGTCAGCTTTCCCGCCGGCCTTATCGGGCCGGTACTTTTTATCGGAGCAGCGCTTGGCGGGTTAATGGGGCAGCTCTCTGTCTGGCTGGTGCCTGACTACCCCCTCTCAATTGGCTTTTACACAATGTTGGGGATGGGCGCCATGATGGGGGCGGTACTCAGAGCACCATTGGCAGCGCTCGTTGCCCTGCTTGAGCTGACAGCTAACCCCAATATCATCATGCCCGGTATGCTGTCCGTTGTGATCGCCAGCTTAGTAGTCAGCGAAGTATTCCGGCTACCCTCGGTATTTCAGGTACAGCTCGGAGGCAACGCTCAATACCAGGCACCAAGCCCTGTACGGCAGATGCTGCGCAACACCTGGGTTGCTCAAGCGATGCAGACCTCCGTTGTAGAGGTGCAACGGAAAGTCGGTCGGGAAGCCGCTGGGTTTATTCTGCAACGTGATCCGAGCTGGCTCCTGATTGCTGGTGAAGACACCTTGATACGACCAGCCGCTATCGCCGAAGCACTCGAAACTGACCCTGATGCAGAAACCATTGACCTGTTTACCATCCCGGCTGACCGACAGGCGGCCGCCCGCATTTCGTTAAAAGCGAATCTGCAGGACGCCTTAGACCAGATGCAGTCACATCAATTACAATGGCTGATAGTGTATCGCGATGAGCGCCGTCATCAGTTCGCAGGTATCGTTTCGCGCGAAGACATCGAAAGCTACTACCAGTATCGTCCGGCACAAGGGGCCTGATTCATGACTTTCCTATGGCTGAAAGCCTTCCACATCATCGCTGTTGTGACCTGGTTTGCGGCGATTTTCTACTTACCGCGCCTGTTTGTGTATCACGCTGATGCCAGTGATGAGATATCCCGCGAGCGTTTCAAAGTTATGGAGCGTAAGCTCTATCGCGGAATCATGACGCCATCCATGGTGGTCGTCATCGCCCTGGGCATCTGGATGTTATCGATGAACACCAGCTTTTATTTCAGCCAGGGCTGGATGCACGCAAAACTCACACTGGTCGCCTTGCTCGTTGTATACCACTTCTATTGCGGCCAACTGTTAAAAGTATTCAAAGAAGACCGGAACACTCGCAGCCATGTGTTCTACCGCTGGTTTAACGAAGTTCCGGTATTTATTCTGCTCGGCGTCGTCATTCTCGTCGTCGTCCGCCCGTTTTAATTCCAAGGTATTGTTATGACTTATTCTATTTCCCAGTCGGAAGCGTTGTTCGAAGCTGCTCAGAAACACATCCCGGGCGGTGTAAATTCTCCGGTACGTGCATTCAAAGGTGTCGGTGGTACACCGATCTTTTTTGATCACGCCAAAGGGGCGTATGTGTTCGATGCCGACAACAACCGTTATATCGATTACGTGGGTAGCTGGGGGCCAATGATTCTTGGCCATTCTGCGGATGAAATTCTTGATGCCGTACGTGCACGTATGGATAAGGGCCTGAGCTTTGGTGCGCCAACCCATATTGAAATTGAGATGGCTGACGAAGTCTGCAAACTGATCCCGTCGATGGACATGGTGCGCATGGTTAACTCAGGCACCGAAGCCACCATGAGCGCAATTCGTCTGGCTCGAGGATTTACCGGCCGCGATAAACTGGTGAAATTTGAGGGCTGCTATCACGGCCATGCTGATTCACTGCTGGTGAAAGCGGGCTCCGGCATGCTGACTTTAGGCGTTCCGACGTCTCCCGGTGTTCCTGCAGGCGTTGCAGAAAACACCATTACCCTGAACTACAACGACCTCGATAGCGTTAAAGAATGCTTCGCGAAAATGGGTGACGAAATTGCGTGCGTCATCATCGAACCCGTTGCCGGTAACATGAACTGCATTCCTCCATCGAAGTCATTCCTCCAGGGGTTACGCGAGCTCTGCACTGTGCATGGCATTGTGCTTATTTTTGACGAAGTGATGAGCGGCTTCCGTGTATCACTGGGCGGTGCGCAACAATATTATGGCATTACTCCCGACATGACCTGTCTGGGTAAAGTCATTGGTGGCGGTCTGCCCGTTGGTGCCTTTGGTGGTAAGCGCGAAATCATGGAATACCTGGCGCCTCTCGGCCCTGTGTATCAGGCGGGGACTCTTTCTGGCAACCCACTGGCGATGGCCGCCGGTCTGGCGATGCTGAAAGCCATCCAGAAACCTGGGTTCTACGACCAGCTGACCGCACGGGTAAAACAGATGCTGGATGGTTTCAAAGCCGCGGCGGATAAGCATGGCATTCCATTCACCTCCACCAGCGCGGGCTCTATGTTTGGCCTGTTCTTCACCGAGTTGAACGAAATTAACGGCTTCCGTGACGTGGCTGACCACTGCGATGGCGAGCGTTTTAATAAATTCTTCCATGGCATGCTGAAAGAAGGGGTATACCTCGCGCCGTCTTCATTCGAAGCGGGCTTTATGTCCATTGCGCATACCGAGCAGGATATCGACGACACCATCGCTGCCGCTGATCGGGTGATGGCGACCCTGTGATTGAGAACACCGTCCTATTACTGATCTCTGCGCTCTTCTGTTGGTGCGCACGCCCTGTCCCCGGGACCGAATGGTCCGGGGAGAAGGCTGCGGACTTTGCTGCGGGCCTCATCATTGGCATTGCCGCTGGCGGGGAGATATTCAGCGCAGTCACGGGCAACGATGCAGCCGGAACGCTTCTGTACGGCCTGGCCTGGTATGCAGCGTTTCCATTGATCGTTCTCGTACGTACCGTGCAGGCAGCCCAGGTCGCCGGAGCCGGTGAAAATTGCTACTGGGACCGAGTGATCTGGGGGCGTATTCTTCTAGTATTGTGTGTCATTTTTGAGCTGGCACGTCGCAGCGATGTTGCGGAATATATACCGACAATTAGCGCACTTATCGGCGCGCTTTCTCTATTAGTCTGGGCACTCAAGCCACATCAGTTGTTAGCGCCAAAGCTTATCATAGCCGCACTGTGGGGAGCCGCAGTGGTGGGTTATCTGCTTCACACGAACGAGAGCATTTCGTTCGAGAGCCTGAAGTTGACCCCAGATCTCGCCTACCTTTCTATTCCCCTCACCATTCTGATTTATCAGGCCAACCTTCATATTCGCCAGCGCGAGGTCGGGCAATAGAAGTTAAGCTGCGATTGCATAACTGAAGGTTATCTATCGCACAATACCTGTATAAAAATTAGCCAGCTTTGTTAATGGTTCGGTCAATATTGCGATTAGCAAGTTGCTGGGCCTTGTCTACACTCAATAGCAGATACCAATATAGAGAATGTGGTTACTGCTATGAGCCAACCTCCTGCAATAAATAAATTCTATCGGGATGCGGACCGGTTTTTCCTCACCCTGAGCTTGGCATTGCTCGCGCTATCGTTCGGTCTGGCCAGCTGGAATAGCACCTGGGCGGAGGCCTTTCTGGTCGGTGTACCCGCCGTTGCTGTGCCTGCAATGATCAGCAAGGCCATGCCCGGCCATCGCTTAACACGCATTTCATTTGCGGCATCACTGATGGTTTTCTCGGCACTGCATATTCATCAGGCTCATGGTTTGATTGAAATGCATTTTGGTATCTTTGCTCTGCTTGCTGCGCTTCTTTATTACCGCGACCAGCTTACTATCATTACTGCGGCGGCCGTGATCGCAATTCATCACCTGGTATTTAACTACCTCCAGGAAATGGGTTCCGGCGTTTATATATTTGAGTACCATCCGGGACTCGATATGACTACCGGCCTGGAGATCGTACTTTTACACGCTGCCTTCGTCGTATTTGAGGCGGGCGTTCTCGTATATCTTTCCCGTAAGAGCTGGGCAGAATTCCTTCAGAGTGTTGAGTTGCTCAGTATTGGAGAGCATCTGCAGAAAGAAGGTCAGATTGATCTTTCCTATCAACTGGATAAACCTCAGTCTGCCTTCGGACATACCTTTAACACCTTTTTTGCTCAGATCAATGAACTCGTCAATGAAGCCCGTGAACTGTCTTATGAAATTTCGGGGATCAGTGATGATTTCGATAAGTCATGCAAAACTGTCGAGTCAGGGTCCAGCAAGCAAAGCGACGAAACAGATCTAATTGCTTCCGCCACTCAGGAAATGACCAGTGCGATGGAGGAGATAAATCGCTTTTCAGATGAAGCCGCCAAGTCTGCGACATCTGCAACCGAAGTCTCAGCGGCCAGCGATAAAGAAATTCGTGCAGCCCGCACCAGCATTGAGCGTTTAGAGCAAAATATTAAAACCGCTAACACTGTTATCGAGAACTTGGACTCAGAAAGTAACAATATCGGCTCTGTGTTATCTGTAATTCAGGGCATTGCGGAACAAACGAATCTTTTAGCACTGAATGCCGCTATTGAAGCTGCCCGTGCAGGTGAGCAGGGTCGCGGCTTCGCGGTTGTTGCGGATGAAGTCCGTACCCTGGCATCACGTACTCATGAGAGTACGGAAGAGATTCAGCGAATGATTGAACAGTTGCAGAAGGGCTCGGGTGAGGCGGTGAGCGCAATGGAAACATCACTGAGCGGTGTTGGCGAAAGCGTCAGCCAGATAGGTCATATCGATGAGCAGCTACGACTGATTAAATCAGCGGTAGAATCTATGAGTACGATGAATCAACAAATTGCTCAAGCTATTCGCGAGCAGAACCTGGCGGTCAACGAGGTCAATGGCAACATTATTTCGATCCGCGAAATCGGGGACTCGAACTTGGGACTGGCTCAGGCCTCGAAGGCGAAAACGGGGCAGCTATCGAGCATGGCTGGTAAGCTTGCTGGTTTACTGGCCAACTTTAAGACGCACTAGATCTCTCACACCATAAAAAACGGCCACTATTATGTGGCCGTTTCTTTATAACTGAAATTCCAGCTCGTAGAGGAGATAACTCAGCATTTCATCCTCATCGTCGGCAAAGACACGGGCTCTTTCCAGTAATTGACGAGCGCGTGCATTGTCGCCCGCCGCTGCGTATGTTTTCGCCTGACGGTAGAGCACATAGGGATTTCTCGGCTCAATGCGTCGTGCCTGATCAAGGTACGTCAGCGCAGCGCTCCAGTTGCCTGCCTTAGCTGCATCATCTGCCTGACCAAACAACATTTTTACGGCGGGATGATCAGTACCCCCCTGATACTGTCCGTAGTTTTCCGTGGGGCCATCCTGCGTTGATGTGCTCGCACACGCCGTTAGAAAGCCAACTACTGCGATCAAAACAATCGTTCGAACCATGAGCGAATCCCTTTACCAATACTCTGAACCCCGGATTCGCAGGCAAGTCGTTTTGTTGTCTGCCACGATGCGGGAAAGTTATATACCTTACCAGAACATCCGTCTTCGAGTAATTGACCCTGAGGGTTCACCGGGATATCAACCAGACTGCGCGAAGGCGTCAGCGGCTCTGTCCCCATCCGCCTGAACGATTCCTGCCAGATGGGCAGTGCGCCACTGCTGCCGGTAAATGGCATAGGTCCGTTGTCATCCATACCTACCCAGATCACGCCAAGATGGCGATTATCAAAGCCGGCATACCACGCATCCCGCTGCTCATCACTCGTGCCCGTCTTACCTGCAAGCGGTTGCGGCAGGTCATTAAGCCGTCGGGCGGTGCCTTCACTCACGACGGCCTTGAGGCCTGACGTGAGCCACTCCATCGTCACCGGGTCATATACCTGCTGACCACGAATTGCATAAGAGGAAAGCATATCTCCCTCTGCGGTGGTCACTGCATCAATGGTGCGCAGTGGCATCAGGAAGCCCTCAGAGGCAATCGTCTGGTACATCTGGGTCATTTCGAAGGGAGACAGCGACATAGCGCCCAGCAACAAAGACGGGTAAGGAGGCAGATCATCCCGGATACCTAAGCGGACCAGTTCATCGACGACCTTATCCAGACCAACCGTCATTCCTAAGCGTGCCGTCGCCTGATTCAGAGAACGCTGCAGAGTCTCCTGCATTGGCAGCATACCGTGACTTTTCTTATCGTAATTCTGAGGCTGCCAGAGGCTCCCATCCTGCCCTTCTACCGTAACTGGGCTGTCATCAATCAGGGTGCCCCAGTGATACTCACCGCTACGTAATGCCGCTAAATAAACCGCAGGTTTAGCAAGAGAGCCAACCGCTCTCTTCGCATTCAATGCGCGGTTAAAACCAAAGAAAGACGCGTCGCGCCCACCGAGCAAGGCGCGAATTTCGCCACCATCGACGCTGGTGATCACAGCTGCGGTTTCCAACTTGCCTTTAAGTCGCGGAGAACGCGTTTCTAATGACGAGAGATGGGCTTCAGCCGAACTTTCAACCGCGCTCTGAACCCAGGGGTCGAGCGTTGTAAATATACGCAAGCCCTCTGATTGCAAATCCTGCAGGCGATAATCCTGCTGAAGCTGCTGTTTAGCCAGTTCAAGAAACGCAGGGTATTCACGCTGCCCCGCACGCTTAGGTGAGGCAGTTAATAATGGGGTTCGTTTGGCGCGCAGGCTTTCCGCTTCAGTAATGACCTGACTTTCAGCCATCAGGCCAAGAATTAAATCACGACGATCTTTCGAGCGCTGAGGGTTTCGACGGGGATTATAGTAGGACGCCCCTTTCACCAGTCCGACCAGAGTCGCAATCTCTGCGTTGTCGAGCTCTCGCAAAGGTTTGCCGAAATAGAAACGCGAGGCCAGACCAAAACCATGAATGCTGCGACGCCCGGACTGCCCGAGATAAACCTCGTTGATGTAGGCCTCTAAAATTTCTTCTTTGTCGTAATGCAGCTCAAGCAACAGTGACATAAAGGCTTCCTGAATCTTGCGACTCAGGGATCGTTCATTAGTAAGAAAAAAGTTCTTTACCAACTGCTGAGTGAGCGTTGAGCCACCCTGAACCATACGGCCAGCGTTGACGTTCGCGACCATGGCCCGGGCAATGCCTGTGGGAGAAATTCCCCAGTGTTCAAAGAAGCGTTTATCTTCAGTAATGATCAATGCCGCCACGAGCACCGGTGGAACATCTTCAAGCCGGACGAGCTCCCGATCCTCATTGTGAACAGGGAAAATACCGCCGATGTACTGAGGCTCAAGACGTACCAGAGCCTTGGCACTCTGCTCATCAGAGACCTTTTCGACACGCCCGGAGGCTAACGTTACTTCAATAACCCGACTTGGCTCGGGGCCATCCCAGAAGGGAAAGCCGCGCCGATAAATACGCCAGGTATTCCCCGTCCTCTGATAGGTGCCTGGCCGGTCGGCGGCCCTACTCTGCCTGTAGTCCGACCACTGCAATTCGGCCTGAAGCTGCTGTGGCGACAGCAGTAACCCCGGATACAGGGCGAGTGGGCGCGCATACACCTTGGCTGGTAGTGCCCATTTTTTACCATCAAATGCCCGGCGCACTTCGGCATCCAGATAAATCATCCAGGCACCGAAAATCACCAGCGATACGGAGAACAAGCCTAAGAGTGTCGCTTTCCAGCGCCGCTGCTTTCCGGCGACAGGTTTTTTAGACACTTCTTTCTTTGCTGCTGACTTTTTCACTGTTGTTTTTTTGGTAGGTTTCCCTGACATCCGTTCGAAAGCTCCGGTAAAACGTACGATCGCGAAATGTGGCGATGATATCTGATAACAAATGTAAAACTGCGAACAGGTCTGACAAAAGACAGTTAAAGAGGCTATATCGACCCTGCCGACAGTATCGGGTTCCCGAATGCGACTGTCTATTCCTGTAATCAACCTCGTCCTATAATCAACCTGATCATAAGATCACTGTTCACAGGCACACATTACCCGCTACAGTTAATTCACAGGCAACTACCTAGACAACCAGTAAGACACCAACACAGGTTAATGAATATGCTCCCCGATGCACTCCTATCCCACTGGCAGGCAACAGAGCCTCAACTCGTCTCTCTGGCAGAGCGAATGGGATTGCAATGGCAGGAGTTTTTCAGCGGTTTAACTCCCGAACATCAGACGGCACTGCAAACCGTTCTGACTCTGAGCGACTATGTCGCAGACGCTTTCCCACGAGACCATGAACATCTATGTCATGCCATTATTGACGGTTCCATCAACGCTCAGATCAACAGTAAAAAGTTAAACGAGTGGCTTGATACTTTGGCCCGGGGGGCTGAATCCGAAGATGACTGGCACGCTGCACTGCGCAAACTACGGCGTCGCGCCATGGTACATATCATCTGGCGGGATGCATTGAAAAAAGCCAGTACACTGGAGACGACACGAGCTCTTTCTCAACTCGCGGACGTCTGCGTCATCCGTAGTATCCAGTTCCTGTCGCCGTTACTCGAATCCCGTCATGGCCAGCCTGTCGGTAAAGAATCCGGGGAGCAACAACATCTTCTTGTCATAGGCATGGGCAAGCTGGGCGGCTGGGAGCTCAACCTCAGCTCAGATATCGATCTTATTTTTGCTTACCCCGAGAGTGGCAATACGACCGGCCCGAAGGTCATCAGCAATCAGGAATTCTTTATTAAGCTTGGCCAGAAGCTGATTCAGGCGCTTGATAAACAAACCGTCGATGGCTTTGTTTTCCGTACTGATATGCGCCTGCGCCCCTACGGTCAGAGTGGCCCTCTGGTCATGAACTTTGCCTCTATCGACGAGTATTACCAAAGCCAGGGACGCGACTGGGAACGCTACGCCATGGTGAAAGCCCGGGTAATGACGGGCGAAGACAGTCCGGAAGCACAGGAGCTTCTCGATATTTTAAGACCCTTTACCTACCGGGTTTATGTTGATTTCAGTGCTTTCGAATCGCTGCGCTCAATGAAAGCCATGATCAATGCTGAAGTACGCAGACGTGGCCTTAATAACAATGTGAAGCTGGGCCCGGGCGGCATCCGCGAAGTCGAATTTATCGTACAGGCATTTCAGCTGATTCGTGGCGGCCAGGAAAAACATCTTCAGATACGTGAACTCGTCGATGTGCTGGATATTCTCGCCGCAGAGGGCTATCTGCCGTCCGGTGCTACCGAAGAGCTGAAAAGCGCTTACTTCTTCCTACGTGATACCGAACACGCAATTCAGAGCTTACGGGATGAGCAGACGCAGGAACTGCCCACCGACCCAACCGATCAGGCTCGCATAGCAGTCTCAATGCAATGCGACGACTGGGAAGCCTTCATTACCTTATTGAATCAGCACCGCAGCATTGTCAGCCACCACTTTGCTCAGATTGTGGCTCATGACGACGAGCAGGATAACAAGGAAGCCGACCATGTCTGGCTCGACCTCTGGCATGGCGAACTGAACGAAGAGGCCGCCAGAGATTTCCTTAAGCAGTATCCGTGCGCCGGTGAATCCGCAGTGCGCCAGCGCATTGATACCTTCCGTGAATCACGCCCGGTAACCAACATGCAGCAGATAGGCCGCGAACGTCTTGAAGCACTGATGCCTTCGTTACTGGAGCAGGTCTGGGCGCAAGACAATACCGAAGAAACACTTGAACGAGTAATTCCGCTGCTTGAAGCCGTTCTTCGGCGTACAGCTTATCTTGTTCTGCTCAGTGAAAACCCGCAGGCACTGGAGCAATTGATTAAACTCTGTTCCGCATCGAGCTGGGTCGCGGAATACATTACCCGAACGCCGCTTCTGCTCGATGAGCTTCTTGTGCCGGAAACTCTGTACCGACTGCCCGACCAGCATGAGCTGCAGGAAGAGCTGCATCTCCGTTTATTGCGGATCGAAGCCGATGATCTCGAACAGCAGATGGAGCAGACGCGCCAGTTTGTGCGCGCTCACAAACTCAGGGCGGCGGCCTGCGAAGTGATGAACAAACTGCCTCTGATGAAGATCAGCGACTACCTCACCCGCCTTGCAGAAACCACCATGACCATGGTTCAGAATCTGGCCTTCGAGCAGATGGTCGCGAAATATGGCTATCCGACAGACGCGAATAAAGAGCCGGTATATACGCCCGAGTTTCTCATCGTAGGTTACGGCAAGGTGGGTGGTCTTGAGTTGAGTTACAGCTCGGACCTTGATCTGGTCTTTATCCATCACGGTCACCCGGGAGGCTCCACCACAGGCGAACGCAGCCTGGATAACGGCGTATTTTATACCCGTATGGGTCAGCGCATGGTTCACTTCTGCAGCACTCAGACCCGCTCCGGCGATCTCTACGAAGTCGACCTGCGTCTGCGGCCATCAGGTAACTCAGGAATGATCGTCGCGTCGCTGAAAGCGTTTAAAGAATATCAGCAGAATCATGCCTGGACCTGGGAGCATCAGGCACTGGTCCGCGCACGCGTAATCAGTGGGTCCAGTGAGCTGTCCTCAAGCTTTAATGACATCCGTCAGGAAATCCTGACATCACAGCGAGATATTCCTGAACTGCGCGAAGAAGTGCGAGCCATGCGGCAAAAAATGAGGGATAATCTCGGCTCTAAAGATACGAACGGCCAGCAGTTTCACCTGAAACAGGATGAAGGGGGTATTGTTGACATCGAGTTTCTGGTTCAATATGGCGTACTGGCCTGGTCACACCAGCACCCTGAGCTTACTCAGGTCACCGATAACATGCGGTTGCTGGATGCCTTAACGAAGGCCGGTCTGATGGCTCCAAAAGACTGTCAGACCCTGCAGGAAACCTACCTGTCCTACCGAGCCGAAACTCACCGGCGTGCATTGCAGAAACAATCCCTGCTCCTCGAGAGCGACTCAGTGTCGGCACTCGGATTTGATGCACGGCGTAATGATGTGACCCGACTTTGGAAACTCTGGCTTGAACCCGAGCAGTCATAACCACTGCAAGGCAAGCGCAGACTGCTGAACGTTTACTGAATTACCGAATACAACATTACATTTACGAGTGAGGTCCTTATGCTACCTTCCATGTCTGACCGTGATGGTCTGATCTGGCTTGACGGAGAGTTAGTCGACTGGCGCGATGCCAAAGTTCACGTACTGACTCACACCCTACATTACGGTATGGGCGTCTTTGAAGGTGTGCGGGCTTATGAAACTGATCAGGGCGCGGCGATTTTCCGTCTGCAGGAACACACCGACCGCCTGTTCCGCTCCGCACACATTCTGAATATGAAACTGCCTTACACCCGCGAAGAGCTGAACGAAGCTCAGCGTGCTGCAGTGCGTGAAAACAACCTCGACAGTGCTTACATCCGACCAATGGCGTTTTACGGCTCTGAAGGCATGGGCCTGCGTGCTGACAACCTGAAAGTTCATGTCATGGTTGCCGCCTGGGAATGGCCGGCTTACATGGGTGAAGAAGCCAAAACTCAGGGCATTAAAATCCGCACCTCAAGCTACACCCGCCACCACGTGAACATCACCATGTGTAAAGCGAAAGCGAACGGCAACTACATCAACTCAATGCTGGCTCTGCGTGAGGCCATCGACAGCGGTTGTGAAGAAGCCCTGCTTCTGGATAACGAAGGTTATGTGGCTGAAGGCTCTGGTGAGAACTTCTTCCTGGTTCGTGATGGCATTATTTACACGCCGGAACTGACCTCATGCCTGGATGGTATTACCCGTAAGACCATTATCGAAATGGCTCAGTCTCTGGGTTATGAAGTACGCGAAAAACGCATTACCCGTGACGAAGTCTACGTTGCCGACGAAGCCTTCTTCACTGGCACTGCAGCAGAAGTACTGCCGATTCAGTCTCTGGATGGTCGCATTATCGGTAAGGGTTGTCGCGGCCCAGTCACCGAAAAACTACAGACCATGTACTTTGATACTGTGACGGGCAAGAACCCATTCAATGCTGAATGGATTACTCCTTGTAAATAATTTCCCTGATTTTATTTTCAAATGAGTGAAATAAAAAACCCCGGATTAACCGGGGTTTTTTTATGCTCTGAGACTTTCTGCATTTACAGTTTTACCTGCCCTTCACGAAAATCTATTTCGGTAACACACTGACTAAATTCGCCAGAAGAAAATGTCCGGGTCTGAGTGGCGTTACCCGAGACAACGCCCGTCGTAGAATTAGTATCCAGCGTCAACGAGAAATTTTCTGTCACAGAGCCAAGATCCAGCGTCTGCTCACTACTGAAGGCATTTCCGTCGACACTGGTAAAGTTAAGAGTTTCATCAGGGTCGGAGATATACCCCTCTGCCCAGTTAATTATCCAGTAGGTTTGCTGTACGTAAGCCCCTTCCGGAGAGCTATCACAAAGGGTAGAACCACGCCGTTCATGAGTGACAAAATACTCAGTATCAGTCAGGCCTAAAGAAGCCCGGTTTGGCTCGGTCAGTAGAAGTGTAAACTGCCCTCCTTCTGCAAGCGTTGAGACCGTTAATGTATAGGTACGCCCTGCATCGACATCCATCAACAGCACTTCGTAGGAGTTTGAATTTTCGCTCTGTTCGCTATTCAGAGAATTGTCACTGACCTCGAGATCAAGGTTCGGGGCTTCAGTACTACTGAGTACAATGAGCACCTCACGATCCACCAGCGGCGTGTAAGTCAGTTCAAATTCAGACGCAGTATCCGCAACGCCGGGAAGAGCGGTTCCAGTAACGCGTGAGTTAATCACAATGGCATCGTTATCTGTAACAGAGAGTTCTGAGACAGAGGGTTCTGCTTCAGGACCACGAAGCCCAGGTGCAAATGTGATGTCGATGGTGGCCGTTTCTTCTGAGGTTCCTACATCAATAAAACCACCCAAGCTGCCATCACTGCCGCCTCCGCAAGCGACCAACGTGAAAGTCGCTACAGCCAGCGTTAAAATGGCGCTAAAACCCCGCAATCTCTGTATCGTGATCTTAATGTCTGGAACCCTGATGCCCGGCATGCATACTCTCCCGTGACTGCACTTGATGATTCGATAACATATCAGACTCTTTCTGAGCGATCTGTAAATTATGTGTGAACTCCTTGGCATGAGCGCTAATTCTTCCGGGATCACCCCCGGTGCTGGCTGAGGTGGTTCTCGATCCCTGGGTAGAATTGGCGAGCATTCGCGACGCCATAGGCTGTAGTTCTTCTGTTATTTGACAAGAATGTAGTCTGGTTTCACCTGAAGAATGCTCACGATCAGCCTTCTGACATCACGATGGTGTAATAAAGAAGGAGGATGTTTACTTCAACTCGCTTATCAGGCCTGGAGGGAATCATGCAATGGCGTAAAGAATATGATGAAAAACGATTATTACCTGATGCTGCCGTTAGTCTGCTGAAAGACAGCACAAACCTGATCCTAGGAATGAGCGTCGCAATGCCACCGGCCTTATTGAAGGCTCTTGGTGAGGCTTTTACAAACGATCAATTACCTCCACTCAATATCTATTACATGCATGGCACCGAAGCTCTGGCAGACTCTCTGTTGAAAAATGAGCTCGAAGGTAAATTCACCCCCAGGTGTCTGTTTTTAAGCAGTCACGACCGTCAAGCCATCGCTGGACTTCAGAATCCGCATTGGGTTGAGTTTGTTCCATGTGCCTTTCATCAGGTAGGCCGCCTTTTAACCCGGCAGACCGAGCCTGATTGCTTTATGGTAACGGTATCTCCTATGGATAAACACGGGTACTTCAGCCTGGGTACCAATGCAGATTATGGTGCTTCGGTTATCCGTAAAGCCAAGAAAGTCATCGTTGAAGTAAACCCCAAGATGCCTCGCACCTTTGGTGAGTGCTCTGTACATATCTCAGAGGTTGATGCTCTTGTCGAATCTGATAGTGCCCTTTCTGAAGTGACCGAACCTGAGCCGTCTGAAACCGATCAACTGATCGCTCGGCAGGTCGCAGAATACATTCAGGATGGCGATACGTTACAGATGGGCGTCGGGGGTGTACCCGCAGCCGTCGCCCGCCTGCTGGGGTCACACAAAAATCTGGGGCTACACAGTGAACTGTTTTCTCCAGCAATCGCTGCTCTTATCCAGAAAGGCGTTATCAATGGTCGGGAAAAGCGGCTGATGCAGCATAAGCATGTCTACACCCTCGCTATTGGTGACCGTGCCATGTACGACTTTATGGACGACAACCCATCGGTTGTTGGTTACCCGGCCTCATGGGTCAATAACCCTGCAGTCATTCGCAAGAACCCGAACATGGTCTCGGTTAACTCAGCCATAGAGGTTGATATCACAGGCCAGATCAACGCCGAATCCATAAAGGGCACACCGTTTTCTGGCACCGGAGGTCAACTTGATTTCGTCCGTGGTGCATTCGCATCCCATGGCGGCCGTTCCTTTATTGCGCTGCATTCGACCGCACGAAAAGGGACTCTGAGCCGCATCGTTCCAGAGCTATCAGGCGGATGCGTGACCGACACAAGAATGGATGCCCATTTTGTCGTTACTGAGTTTGGCTGTGTAGACCTGAAAGGCTTGTCACTTCCGCAACGTGCGAGAGCTCTGATTGATATATCACACCCCGCCTTCCGGGCTGAACTGGAAGAGAGTGCACGCAGCCGCCGGTTGATCTGAGATCAAAGCAACCGACAGATGAAACTTACTTCTTATGTATCAGTAAGCAGACCTGATCGCCGTAATAGTTGTCGGCGTAGTTGCAGGTTACTGAGGCTTTTTGATCCAGAGTTTTCACATTGGCGTAAGAATTTTTAATTACATTTATAAAATTTTTCATTACTTATTCCTTGGGTCGTAATCTGTGGAGATGTGATCAAATTACACAACACAAAGATAAGGATTAAATTGATAGTATTTCTCAGCCTGATAGGAAATTACTAATATGCCTATCGGCCAGATTTCGCAACGCCTTTCTTCCTTCGCCGATACGTCGCTTTTCGGGGGCTTTTCTGGCCAGTTTGTGTACCCGATCTCATCACGGGCATAGTCGCTGACCTTGCTGCTTCCACCAGCTCAATTAACCGATCGCTCAGAGGCTGCATAAAGCCTTGGTAGCTTCCTTCGCCTTCGCAGATATCGTTCAGCTGGCGTTCCCAATAGGCAGTCATATCCGGCTGCGAGCAGGCGTCCGGAAGAACTGATATCAATTGCCGTCCTGTCTCTGTTGCCTGAATCTGCTTACCCTGTCGCTGCAGAAATTTACGCTTAAACAGCAGCTCTATGATGCTCGCCCGTGTGGCCTCAGTGCCAAGCCCGTCCGTATCTTTAAGGACCTTACGTAGCTCCGGGTCTTCAACGTAGCGGGCAATCCCGGTCATGGCCGCGAGCAAGGTTGCATCTGTGTAATGCTTCGGTGGTTCAGTATGCTTCTCTTCCAGCTTAGGCTCACCGCTCCATAAGGCCTGACCTGCCACCAGATCAGGTAATGGCGGCGATGTTTTTTCACGCGCAGGCATTAACGCTTTCCAGCCGGCTGCCAAGGTGATCCGTTCACGGGCAATGAACCGACCACCAGCAATTTCAAGCTCAATGAGGGTGTCAGAATACTGAAAGGCACCACAAAACTGCAGTAAATACTGGCGGGCTATTAACCGATAAATCTTTTTCTCTGCATCATTTAAGTTACCCGAGTATTTTTTAGATGTCGGAATAATCGCATGGTGTGCGCCGACTTTTTTGTCATTAAATGCGGCTGACTTTCTGGATTCATCAGTATGCTTCAGCATGTCGCCAGCATCTGCAATGACAGTCTGGATAGCCGCAGAGACTTGCGGCATTTCACTGTGATGTGCAACGGGTATATAACGGCAGTCTGATCTTGGATAGGTTATCAATTGGTATTTTTCATACAGGCTCTGACAAACATCCAGTACCGTTTTCGCTGCCATACCGAAGGCTTTTGCGGCGTCGATCTGTAGAGAGGACAGGTTGTAGGGCAAAGATGCATTTTGCTTGCCCGGTTTTTTATCAAACGCTTTTACCTGCGCTGGCTGCTGACGAATCCGGTCGATCACGTTCTTAGCAAGATTCGGATTCAGTACCCGCCCCTCGTCATCCTGATGCGGCCGACATGCCTCGCTAGGCTGCCACTTAGCGAAAAAGCTGGGAGGCTGCTCAGCACTCAGGTGTATGGCCGCCTGAACCTCGTAAAAGGGCTTACTGACGAAGTCGCGGATCTCTTTATCGCGCCGGACGACCAACCCGAGAACCGGTGTCTGTACCCGTCCAACAGACAGTACGCCGCGATTACCCGCCTGCTGTCCTTTGATCGTCCAGGCGCGTGTGAGATTAATTCCGTATAACCAGTCTGCCCGGCTACGAGCCAATGCAGAAACAGATAAGGGAATAAACTCGCTGTTGCTACGCAGCTCGCCCAGAGCACGCTTGATTGCCGATGGATTCAGGTCACTGACCAGTAAGCGCTGAACATTGCGGCGCTTGGTCTGTGGCGTTTTCAGGTAATCAATCACCTCATCCACTAACAGCTGGCCTTCACGGTCAGGGTCTCCTGCATGCACTAACTGATCGGCTTCTTTAATCAGCTTACGTAAAACGCTCAGTTGCTTCCGGGTTTTAGGCTTTGGCTGGAGCTGCCACTCATCGGGCGAAATGGGCAGGTGGTCAAGTTGCCACTTTTTGTAGAGTGGATTGTAGGCTTCTGGGTCCGCCTGCTCTAATAAATGACCAATACACCAACTGACGACGTCACCATTGGCGGCACGAATACAGCCTTCTTCTTTTTTATGTGGGCGGGGAAGAACCTCGGCAATGGCGCGGGCAAGACTGGGTTTTTCGGCAATGAAGAGGCGCATGATGGCGAACGCTTAAACTGTATAAACAGCCAGTAGTTAACCATCATGCCAGTGCGTTAGCAAACAGAGTGTTAACGCGAAAGATTTTAACGTCAGGCAGCCACTGGAGGCTTAGCCCAGATAACGCCTCGGTGCTTCGCGTATATTTCTCTGACCCACATAAGTGCTGAACTGTCAGCCCACTGCTGGGCAGGACCAGCCATTTTCTCCCGGAACTCGGCTGTACCGTAGATAGGATGTTCTTCAGGGCAAGCTAGCGGAGCCAGCAGAGAGGCCGCTGTTATATCAGCAACCGTCAGTTGATCCCCTACCAGATATGGCCCTTGCTGAATGCGCTCCTCCAACCAGCGGATTTCTGCATCGATTTTCTGCTCGGCACGGGCGACGTCTTTTCTATTAATTTTCAGCTTAACTTTGAAAACAGGTTTGATTACCTGATAGAAAGTTCGAACGAATACCTCTTCCCATGGTTTGGCGAACTGAGTCCAGATATCTTTGATCAAGGCGTCGTGAGCAAAGCCGGGAAGATACAGATAGCGAGCCACCGGCTTACCTATCGCATCAAAGCGCTGCTGAATCGCAACAATCTCTTGCTCATGTTGCGCAGGTAAGGTTTTCAGTGGGCCATATTCGTTATTCAGCCAATTCACAATTCTCGGGCTGTCCTGCACGCAGGTAGTAGCACGCTGAACCAAAGGAACCGTAGTTTCTGCGCGCTTACCTTTAATCAGCATTGGCAGAGTGTGCACTGCCGGTGTCAGTGCAACCTCGTTGTACTCAATGCCCTCATAATCCAGCAGCCAGCGAATTTTTTCGCTGTAGTGCGACATGTTGATCGTAAAAAGAGTAAGCGGTGTATTGATCGTCATCGAGTCATCCTGATGTACGTGGCATTAATTTCTATACAGGTGTCAATAATACAAGGTTGCTCAGATCCAAACAGGTCGGATGTGGACGAACTGCGACCTCCATGGCCCATTACAAAGGGATACAGATCTATATCAAAAAAAATTGATATAGAGTTTAAAATCACTATACTGGCAACCATGAACGATCTGACTACCAACGATTTAACTTTGGCCAGACTGGCTCAGGCGTCCAAGGCCGCCGGAGACCCTCTGCGTATGGGAGTCATGAAACTGCTCGGGCAAGGCGCATTTGGCGTGCTGGAGCTTTGTCAGATATTCGATATCAAGCAGTCGAGTATGAGCCACCACCTTAAGGTGCTGTCTCAGGCGGGCCTGGTCAGTAATCAGCGCGAGGGCAACAGTATTTTTTATCGCCGTCCGCTGAATACCGGCGACGATACCTTCAGTACCTGGCTGCGGGAGCTGTTCCGCGCGATTGATTCGTCGCTTGATGAAAGCGATAACAATGCCGCCGTTGATGGTGTACTGGCAGAGCGAGCGGAAGCCTGTGCCGGGTTCTTTGCCCGTCATGCAGATGATTTCCGCGAACAGCAGGATCTGATTGCATCGTATGAGCAGTATGGCGATGCACTGGCGACCATTCTTGACTCCCTGGGCTACCTGCCGGGAAGCAATGAGAATAGTGGCTACGCTTTGGAAATTGGCCCCGGCGAGGGCGCATTCCTGCAGACCCTGAGCGAACGATTTGCTGGTGTGACAGGGCTCGATATTTCGCCGGATCTGTTAGCGAAAGCGGAAACTTTCTGCCAGAACGAGCAACTGAACAACGTGACATTAGTGCAGGGCGACACCCGCGCGTTGCTTGAATCGCGCAAGGATGTTGAAGGCGATACAAACAACAGTGGCTATGGCTTCGCCGTGGCTAATATGGTGCTGCACCATGTGCCGTCACCTAAGAATATTTTTAACGATGTCGCCCAGCTTCTGAGTTCGGGCGGTACGTTTTTGGTTACCGACCTCTGTCGCCACGAACAGGTTTGGGCGCGGGAGTCTTGCGGAGATTTATGGCTTGGTTTTGAACCTGCTGATCTCAGTCAATGGGCCGAAGAAGCCGGACTGAAAGAAGGCCAGAGCCAATATTCCGGTTTAAGGAACGGATTTCAGATCCAGTTCCGACTGTTTCATGCCTGAGGGCATTTTTTTGAGGAGTCGCAGATGAGCGAATATTCAATTTTTACATCAGAGTCCGTCTCTGAAGGCCACCCGGACAAAGTTGCCGACCAGATTTCTGATGCGGTTCTGGACGCCATCATTGCCCGCGATCCCTACGCGCGTGTTGCAGTAGAGACACTGGTTAAAACCGGTATGGCAGTGGTTGCTGGCGAGCTGACAACTTCATGCTACGTCGACCTTGAAGACATCGTTCGCGACGTGATCACAGGCATTGGCTACAACAGCTCTGATGTAGGCTTCGACGGCGCGACCTGTGCCGTGCTGAACGGCATTGGTAAGCAGTCTGTCGACATCAACATGGGTGTTGACCGCGCCAAACCAGAAGATCAGGGCGCGGGCGACCAGGGCCTGATGTTCGGTTACGCAACCAATGAAACCCCTAACCTGATGCCAGCGCCTGTGTACTACGCGCACCTGCTGGTACAACGTCAGTCTGAACTGCGTCGTAATGGCACTCTGCCTTGGCTGCGCCCGGATGCGAAATCTCAGGTCACTATCAACTGGGAAGGCGACTCGCCGAAAGTTGATGCGGTGGTTCTGTCGACCCAGCACGATCCAAGCATCAGCCTTGAAGATCTGCGCGAGCAAGTTCTTGAGCACATCATTAAGCCTGTACTGCCTGCGGAATGGCTACACGAAGGTACGCTGTACCACATCAACCCTACCGGTAACTTCGTGATTGGTGGCCCGGTGGGTGATGCTGGTCTGACTGGCCGTAAGATCATCGTAGATACCTACGGCGGCATGGCACGCCACGGTGGCGGTGCCTTTTCTGGCAAAGATCCTTCGAAAGTTGACCGTTCTGCGGCTTATATGGGCCGTTATGTTGCCAAAAACATCGTGGCTGCAGGTCTGGCTGACCGTTGTGAAATTCAGGTGTCGTACGCCATTGGCGTGGCAGAGCCAACGTCTATTTCAGCGAATACCTTCGGTACTGGCAAGATCAGCGACATCGAACTGGCACGCGTGATCCGCGAAGTGTTCGATCTGCGTCCATACGCGATCCAGAACCAGCTGGAACTGCTGAATCCTATGTATCAGGCCACTGCCGCTTACGGCCACTTTGGTCGCGAGCCTTACGAGATGACCTACGAGTACACCGAAAACGGCGAGAAGAAGAGCAAAACCTTCACTGCGTTCACCTGGGAGCGCACTGACAAGGTCGATGCACTGAAAACCGCCGCCGGCGTCTGATTACAGCGCTTAATTTCATTTATTTTCTGGTCGCTGGTATTCCCCGGCGACCGTAACAGCAAAAGGGCAAAAACATGACCCAGTTTACTGATTACAAAGTTGCAGACATGAGCCTCGCCGATTGGGGCCGCAAAGAAATTAAAATCGCCGAAGGCGAAATGCCAGCCCTGATGGCGCTGCGCCGTAAGTACAAAGAATCACAGCCATTAGCCGGTGCTAAGATCATGGGCTGTATTCACATGACCATTCAGACCGCGGTTCTGATTGAGACTCTGGTGGATCTGGGTGCTGACGTCCGCTGGTCTTCGTGCAACATTTTCTCGACTCAGGATCACGCGGCTGCTGCCATCGCGGCGGCGGGTATTCCAGTCTTCGCCTGGAAAGGTGAAACCGAAGAAGAATTCCTGTGGTGCATCAAGCAGACCATTCTTGCCGAGAAAGACGGCGACAAAGTATGGGATGCCAACATGATCCTGGACGACGGTGGTGACCTGACTGAGATGGTTCACAACGACTTCCCAGCACTGCTGAATGACATCCACGGCATCTCTGAAGAGACCACGACCGGTGTTCACCGTCTGCTGGAAATGTTGGAAAAAGGCGAACTAAAAGTACCTGCAATCAACGTGAACGACTCGGTCACCAAAGCGAAGAACGACAACAAGTACGGCTGTCGTCACTCTCTGAACGATGCCATCAAGCGCGGTACCGACCATCTGCTGTCTGGTAAGAAAGCACTGGTGATCGGTTACGGTGACGTGGGTAAAGGTTCTGCCGCGTCTCTGCGTCAGGAAGGCATGATCGTTAAAGTGACTGAGATCGACCCTATCTGTGCTATGCAAGCGTGCATGGACGGCTTCGAAGTCGTTTCTCCGTACATCAACGGCGAAAACAACGGTACGCTGGAATGCGTCGACGCGGACCTGCTGGGCAAAACCGACCTGATCGTAACGACCACGGGTAACGTGAACGTTTGCGACAAAAACATGCTTCAGAAGCTGAAGAGCGGCGCCGTTGTCTGTAACATCGGCCACTTCGACAACGAGATCGACACCGCTTACATGCGTGAGAACTGGAAGTGGGAAGAAGTGAAGCCACAGGTACACAAGGTGTACCGTGACGAAGCCGCAGACGATCATCTGATCTTGCTGTCTGAAGGCCGTCTGGTGAACCTGGGTAACGCCACCGGTCACCCATCACGTATCATGGACGGCTCGTTCGCCAACCAGGTACTGGCGCAGATCTATCTGTATGAGCGCAAATTCGCCGATATGATGGAAGCTGAGAAGAAAGAAAGCATCTATGTGAAAGTTCTGCCGAAAAAGCTGGATGAAGAAGTGGCCAAAGACATGGTGGAAGGCTTCGGTGGCGTGATCACTAAACTGACGGGTGATCAAGCGAGCTACATTAATGTTGATGTGGATGGCCCGTATAAGCCAGAAGCCTATAAATATTAATGTTTGAGCGGAGCTAGCTGCATCGCCAGCTCTTTGTTGGATTTGCTCCGGAAATGCTCATGTATGATTTATACACTGCGCGTTCCGAAGCAAATCCGCCTCGATCTGGCTTCTTCGCTAACGCTCCTGAGGCTATGATAAGTGCGAAGTAAATAGCCAATAACAAGATAATAGGTAGCGGCGAACAGCGCCTCTACCGGATCAAGAGAAGTTAAGATGACGACCTTAAGTTTTGAATTTTTCCCGACCAAAACCGAGGAAGGGACAGAAAAACTCCTGAAAGTGCGCGACGAACTCGCTGCCTTTAATCCAGAGTTTTTCTCGGTGACCTACGGTGCCGGTGGCTCTACCCGCGACCGCACCTACGCCATCGTCAAAGCCATTCAGGAACGCGGTATCGCTGCAGCCCCTCACCTGTCGTGCGTGGGTGACAGTAAGGACGATCTGCGCTCACTGCTGAATGAATACAAGGACCTCGGCATCGACCGCATTGTTACCCTGCGCGGCGACCTGCCAAGCGGCGCCGGCCTCGCCAGCAGCGAGCTGCGCTATGCCAACGAACTGGTCGAGTTCATCCGCGAAGAAACCGGCGATCACTTCACTCTTGAGGTCGCGGCTTACCCAGAGATGCACCCTCAGGCGACCAGCTTCGAAAAAGACCTCGAACACTTCGTCAACAAAGTGAAGGCTGGTGCAGACAGCGCAATCACTCAGTACTTCTTCAACGCCGACAGCTACTTCAACTTCGTTGATCGTGTACGTGACATGGGCGTCGATATCCCGATCATTCCGGGCATCATGCCAATCACCAACTACAGCAAGCTGGCACGTTTCTCGGACGCTTGTGGCGCCGAGATTCCACGCTGGATCCGCAAGCAACTGGAAGCCTACGGCGATAACAACGAGTCTATTCAGCAATTTGGTGAAGAGGTGGTAACGGAAATGTGCCATCGCCTGTTAGAAGGCGGCGCACCAGGTATTCACTTCTATACCCTCAATCAGTCTGAAGCCAGCCTGCGTGTGTGGCGTAATCTGGTTTAATCGGACACACCTATGTCTCAGCAACTCTTTCTGGCATCGACACCCTTACATATTCTGAATTCGGTGGCGATCGCCAGTAAGACGCCCAGCACCCCTGCATGCCTGTGGTTGATTGATCAACCTATCGTAGAAAACAACCCTTACTTCGATCTCATTAAGAGCTGGCATAACTCGCCGTTCAGTGAATTGCGCATCAGTCAGGGTCATATCAAAGGCACCAAGGCGAAACTGGAAAACCGTAAACGCGTATTTGCGGAATTTGAGCAATGGGTAACGCGGAACGAACCAGGACAACTCTTCACCGGGAATGATCGACGTATCGAGTTTCAGTACGCAATGCATTGCGCGAAGTCCAAGCGCAGTGACGTGCAAGGCATCTATATGGATGAAGGCACGTTCACGTATGTAGGACGCGAGGCTTCAGCCAGCTTTTCAGATCGTATTGTTGATAACTGGCTGAAAAAACTGACGTACGGCTTCTGGTGGAAGAATCCTCCGACCATTGGTGCATCCCAATGGATTTCAGACGTCTATGCAGCTTTCCCTGATCTGGTTCACCCGTTACTGGCACAAAAGAAACTCCATCCTCTTCAACCTGCCCACACCGATAACCCTACAGTACGGGACTTCTGCTCACTTCTGGTCAAGCACTTCGGCGCTGATCCACAAACATTGAAAGATCTCGGTGCAGTACTTACGCTCCCTCATGAGTCAATTATCACTAAGTTAGATGGCTATAAGGATGCAATGGATTCTGTGATGGCAGAGATAATCAGCGATGGCAGAATAGTTGGCGTCAAGTACCATCCTCGCAACACCAACCCAGATATACTGCAGGCTGAAAACCGGACTGGCGCCTACGTCATTCCCCATCGAATACCGTTTGAAGCGATTTTGCCCCTACTTCCCCCTGAAGCAACGATCATCGGAGATCTTTCTTCGACACTGATCAACGGCCGCTGGCTCAGGCCCGACGCGCAAATCATATCGATTAAAAACCCAGAGGCACCTCTCGCCAGCGAGTTTGAGCATTTTTTTTCTCGGATTGGCGTTACCAGCGTTGCTGCCAATGAAGTATCTCAGGGAACAACGCTCGAAGCCTGATACATATTGCGACCAAGCTCGTGAATTGGCCTATTAGCTCTCTATTGTGCCGCTGAGGGAATAGTCAATTGGCCTATAAAAACTGGAACCTAATACATAAAACAATGACAATAGCATGACAACCGCAAAGATTAAGGGTACCTCTATGGATATTATCGATCTGTCAGAAGCAGAGTTGATAGGCCAGGGGCGAGACCGGGATTGCTATCGCCACCCACTCATCAATAACCAGTGCATCAAAGTGTCACGCAAACCACAGAAGCAAACACGTCGTGAGAGAGCGTACTTTGCTTATCTGATGAAGCAAGGCGTAGACACGTCGAAGTTGGCGCACTACATGGGGACTGTCAAGACGAGCCGCGGGGAAGGTGCGGCTTGCGAACTGATGTTGAACGATGACGGAGAAGTATCATCGACCCTGTCAAACGCTGTGCGAAATAAAGAGTTTCCCGAAAATACGATCAGAGCCCTCATGGATGAGCTGCGTGAATACCTCCTGGAACAACAGATCTGCGTTCGGGATCTCAGCCCTAACAACATCATGTGCCAGGTCCAGAATGGTCATCCGCGTTTAGTTATCGTTGATGGAGTCAGCAATCCGGGAGTGAACCCTCTTAACATCCGGATTCCAGCGCTATCACGATACTTTATTAACAAGTCCTGGAAGTCACTCGAAAAAAAGTTCGCGGCACTGTCGAACGGGGCTATTGAGAAAGCCGGTAACAATGCATGCATTGCTGTCCCAGATGCAGCGTAGTTGATGACGTGTACATAAATTAATCTCTGAGATATGATTGTGCGCTTTACGCGAACGGTCATTTCTATGCATTTGTCGATGAATCTGCTCATTAAAAATGAAGCAGACATTATTGCTGAAAACATCCGGGTCCACGCCGCCTTAGGTGTGGATAGTTTCGTTGTTATGGATAACGGATCGACAGATGGCACCCTGGAAATCGTTCGTGCACTCGCCAATACCCTGCCAATTACAGTGATTGAGCGCCCTACTCTGGACTACCAGCAAAGTAACTGGAAAACCGAGATGGCGAAGATGGCGCGAAAGGATTTTGGTGCTGACTGGACAATCGCGAACGATGCAGATGAGTTCTGGATACCATCACCAGGGTGTAACCTGAAAGATGAGCTGACACAAACAGGGTCGATCATTCACTGCCAGCGCAAAAATATACTTTTCGAACGTGAAGCATTTGATCGTGGAGCAGATTTTTTCACACAGAACCTATGTGTCTCTTCGCCGATAAACTACCGGAAAGGTGGTGAAGTGGAAGAGGTCGAGCGATCTATTATGCTCGGAAAAATCCACGGTAAAGTCATTGTCCGTAGCCCCGGCATGCTGAGAATCAAAGGTGGAAACCATAGAGCCTGGCACGCCTGGGGCTGGTTAAATCAGAAACAGTCAGAAAGAATTACGGTCTATCACTATCCGATCAGGTCCCGGGAGTCTTTTGTAGCAAACATTGAAAATCGCTCGGCATTACTGAAAAAAGGCGTATCGAAAATGGGGAACCATTACAGACGCTGGGTTAAGCTCCATGATTCAGGACAACTGGAACAGGAAATTGACCGTTTAACAGTCCCAAAAGAGAGAAAAAGCACGCTGCTTGACCTCGGTATCATTTGTGAAGATCCACACCCTACTAAGGTAATCACGCAAGCGCTGAACGCCAGCTGATTACATAAATATCACCCCGGTTCTATACCGGTCAGAGTTTTAAAATAGCGATCCATGTATAACGTCGTCTGCTTAAAATGGGGCTCTAAGTACCCCGCTGAATTCGTGAATCGTCTGCATAATATGGTTCGCCGTAATACCACAGTGCCGATAAATTTCTACTGCATCACAGACAACCCCGAGGGTCTCGATGAAGGAATAAACTTCCGCATGTTACCTGATCTTGGTATCAAGGGATGGTGGTATAAGCTGATGCTGTTTAAATCCGAACTCTTCGATATCTCAGGCACCACTATTTTCCTCGATCTGGATGTTGTGATCACCGCAAACATTGATGAGCTTTTCACTTATGCACCCGGCACATTCCGTATCATCAAAGACCTGAAAAAAGGTTTCAACAGCTCTGTATTCCGCCTGGAAATAGGTAGCCAGACAGAAGTCTGGGAACGCTTCTGGGAGAACAAAGAAAGTATTATTGAGCGACTTCACGGCGACCAGGACTGGATTGCAGAGGCCATTCCACAGCACATGAATGAATGGCCCCGCGAATGGGTGGTCTCCTTCAAGAAGCAATGTAATGCACGGGCTAAGCGCACATGGGGAGCTATCGGCCGCATACTTCTTAAACTCGACATGTTTCCGACAACCAAAGGATATGCACAACTACCGCAAGGCGCAAAAATCGTCATCTTCCATGGAAAACCCGATCCTGTTGATGTTATGAACGGTCCATGGGGGGTATGGAAGGAAGCGCCCTGGATCAGAGAATACTGGAAATAGTAACGTGCTGACCAGAATACGCAGAGACAACAGTAAGACACTTATACAGCACTTTTTACGAACCTCTGGCAATGCAGGACAGGGCCGCGAACTTACTCTGGGTGAAATCCTGCTCGACCATCATGTATCGACAGTAGGCATGCTCTCAGGGACATCAATGGTTCTGAAACTGGTGAAAGCGCGGACCTGGCATGAACATGTTAAGGTTTTCTGGAAGCGAAGTAGAACCCATACTGAGTACACGGGTGCCCAGCTTCTACGGTCTATTGGGATTGGTGCTCCGGAAGTGTATGAGATGGGCATTTCTTTTCCAATCCCACGCAACGCCTTGTATATCGGCTATTACCTGATGGAAAATCTGACGGAATCAGGTTTACTCTCTCTCTCTGATATACAGAAGGATCTGAACGACCAGCAGGTCTCGCTTCTGACCGATCAGATTAGAATCACACTGCAAACGTTAAAACAGCATTCCGTTCTTTATTCAGACCTCCACCTTGATAATATTTTTTGTCATCCAGAAACCATGGAACTGAAGTTTATTGATACAGGGGCAAAGCGCTACAAGCGCCGTAAGGTGTTTGAAAAGAAACACCGCAAGGCTATCAGGAACCTGCTCAACAGCTTAGAATCTTCAAGCCTGAAAGGGACTGAGCTTGATCTTTATTGTCAAAGCATTAATAAGTAAGCAACCGGGCAACAGCAAAATCAATGAAGACACACGGCGACATCGCTTTATTTGTCATAGAGACGGAACTCCAGTATCTCGCGAGCCTGGAAATTATAAAAATAACGTCACCGGAACAGGTGATCGTTTTCTCTTACTCTGAATCTCTATCTCAGAAGCTCACAGCACGCGGTGTAGACCATACCTACCTCGACCGAGACTGGTCGGGTACGTTGCAAAAGATCATAAAGCTTAAACGGTGCCTGAGTTCCGTAGTCAACAAACTACGTTCAGCAAAACCTTTCTCACGAATACTGCTCCATACCCCCCGGATCGATCAGATTCATCAGAATCTGGTGATACATGCTCTTCAGCGCAATTTCAGTCAAGTGCCACTCAGACTCAGAATGGTTCCGGACGGCATTCTCAACACCATTGTTGAATCAACCGACGAAACCTCAAAAGTATCGCTGAGAACCAGATTACGATATCTGAAATATTTACCGTTCCCGGATCTCAAGTATCATTACTTTTCAGGCTGCCGCATTGGAATTGACGATCCTCTGTTTGATGTCTTGTATTCTTTTTCTGGCATTAAAACGAATTACCCGGAAGATAAGCTCAGGCATATCGATATTGCCATTGAACGCAGAGCTGAGCCTAAAAAGAAAAAGAAAGCCCTGGTTATCGGACAACGTCTTCTTGACCTCAATCTGGCAACAGCCCACGAAGTGACTACAATCAGCAACCGCCTCAAGCTTGAGGTCGAACGACTGAACGTTGACCAGGTTCATTACCTTGGCCACCCGAGATCAAGCAATCAGGAATTCAACAACGGCTACAAAGTTATTGAGGAAGATATTTTCTGTGCAGAAGAGTTATACAGCAAAACTCACTATTCATACGTTCTGGGCTGTACCTCGACCGCATTAATTAACGCAAAAATGCTGCTGTCAGACAGCGTAGTCATTTCAGTAGGCATGGATACGCTCTATCAGAATCGTACAGATAAGGGGAATGCCTTACGTTACACCTTTGAGTCCGCCGGTATCGTTGTGCTGTAACCAGACCAAGCACAGACTAGTCAAAAGTACAAACCGTGCGACCATAAAGTCTTTAAAAAACAGATCTACAGTTATTCCAGCAACCATAAAAGAGCTGACCACGAAAGCTAAGAAAAGCCCGCCCGAACGGATATTGAGTAGTGCGGCACTTATTAGCATCGCAAAAAGTGCCATGAGACTTACTAGTCCCAGGTATCCCATAGTAGCCAAAGCTTGAAAGTAAACGCTGTGAGCCTGACTGAAATAACCTTTTGATGCTCGAATCCCAACACCGCAGGTCTTTGGCCAATGATCCAGCTGCGCATATTTAAATGAACCAGTACCCACTCCCAGAACCGGGAACTCACTCGCGATACACCCGCTCAACCGCCATAGTTCAAGACGTTGCCCCAGAGAGCCCGAAGAATAGCCTCCTGCGAATGCCTTGGATAGTTCAGTTTCAAGAGCTCTGAAGCGCCCGGTTTCGGAGATCGTAAAAGCTGCACAGACAAAACACACGCCGAGAAGTACAAGAACGCCCCAGTTTTTTAATGAAAAAAGTATATAACCAAAGACACAGAGAGTGGCTAAAAGAACTACGCCCACACTGCTTCGTGTACCGCTCTTGTAGGAGACATAGAGGGCTGCCACCGATCCTGCTAAGGACAATCCTATAATTAGCCATTTCCACCTTACTGTATGGAGTTGCGTGCCGAGGATGAGCAATAGACCACCAATAAGCGCTGCATAATTCCCGAATTCAACCGCATTCTCCGTAGCATCCCAGCGACCACGAGTTCCTGCGCATACCTCACTAAGGGCATATGCTCCTAAGGATAATCCGGCAAAAATTGCAATGAGCGAAATTTCACTACGCCTGAAATTCAACGTCCGCATAGCAAGTATCAGCGGAATAATCGCAATTAAAGTAAGGTAAGGCTTCACAGAGCGAAAAGGCGCGTCCTCATATTCCCTAAACACCCAGGAAAACACAGAGACAAGAGCGACCGAGCCCAGGCTCCCAGCCAGCCAACGATATCGATAGAGGTGTTTAAGAAAGTCCGCATCTCTGAACGCGACAACACAACTGAGCAGAATTGCCAACTGAAAAGCCAGAACCCCCGTTCCACGGTGCCATGGCTGAGCGGCAACACAGACCCCGAGAAGAACGAACAGCCAGAACCGAGCCTGCGTGACACCAGCCAGCAGAGCCTTTGAGGCAGATGGAAAATTAGGAAACAGAACGATATCTCTAAGGTAGCTAATACGTGATCAATCTAAATATCACAGAGTCGCCTGAACCTGAAGCTCGACACTGTCCAGATCCGGAATCATGGCGGTAACTCCCTCGAAGGTCACGGCAACCTTATCAAACTGCCCCATACCCATGGCTTCGACTTCCTGTAGATCGTTTTCGCCAACGTGCATTAAGCGGGGGATACCCTGCACCAGAATGGCGTAGAAAGGCATCTGAGGGTTCGCATTTACCCCGTTGACGATAATAAAACGTGCATCCGGATTCGGTGCCGGTGCAGCCTGGCCACTCATCAGTTCGTAACACAGAGCCGGAACCAAGGTCCCACGCCAGTCCAGACGACCGAGAATCCAGTCTGTGCTGGCATTCGTTGTCAGCAGGTGCGAAAACGGGATAACCTCCGCCACCGTTACGTTCGGCAGGATAAGATTGCGATCCTTTAACGGAACCAGCAGGCAGTCCACCTGTTCAGGCTTGTTATCCGCACTGGTGATCTGGTTTTCGCTCATAATTCTCTATCCATTTATCTTTCAAGTGTTCAACCAGCTTCAGCGCCAGCTGATACGAATCGCCTACGAAGGTTACTTTTCCAGTGTGTATCGCACTTTCGGGCATAGAGGCATTACCACAGCCTTCAGGGGCCTGAACCCATACATCGGTGCCTTCCGGCAGTGCTGAAATACTCTCTGCGCCGTCACTCCCCATACCGCTGAACAGAATACAGCCGAAGCGTTGTCGAGCGTGATTAAACACTACGTCAATGACACCATCAATGGACGGTCCATAAGGGCCATCCCAGGGGCTGGTCCCAAGACTGATACGGTCCAGACCGACAAGGTCGAAGGTCGTTGATACCGGTGCAATCAGCACTTCACCCGCGGCCAGAATCGCAGCATTTTCGACATTCTTAAGCTGGTACAGCGAATGACGCCCAACCGCCTGACACAGTGCCTGCTCGAACCTTTCATCAATATGCTGGGCGTAAACAAACGCGACCGGCAAACCTTCGGGCAGCACGTCGAGAAACTCTTTTACGGCCTCTGGCCCACCCAAAGAGGCGCCCAGAACAAATATATGCAAGGGGAGCTTGCGTGTGTCATCCGCAAATACTGCTGGAAGCAGAATCTCTCTGTGTTGTTTCTGCGCCCATGGCACCTGGCTGACTTCAGCCGCAGGCGCCGGAGTGTCCGTCAGGTCCCGTAGCTTAGTAAGCAGCTTCTTTTCCCAACGTAAGAAGCTGGTGCAATTGTTATCCGGTGCGTCATCCATACCGACGAGAACAGGCGCGTCTCCGTCCAGTAAGGAATCAAAGCTTTCCCCGCAGACTTCATCGTCATCGCGAACAGTGACTAACCAGGCATCTGCCTGAGTCTCCCTGATCAACGCCAGGGTCATTCTTGCGGCCGGGATATTCAGTACGACCTCAAACCCAAGCCGCTCCAGTGACTCCGCCAATATGCGTTGCTGCAAAAGGTCGCTGTTAATCACAGCGACTCTTGGGCTGCCCACTCAGTAAACCTCGTGCCCCAGGAAGGCATTGATGTTTTCCAGCAGCGCTTCTTCCTGGAAGGGTTTACCCATATATTCATTCACACCAATGCTTCTCGCTCGCTCACGGTGTTTATCACCGGTACGCGAAGTAATCATGATGATCGGAAGATCTTTCAGGCGCTCATCATGACGAACCAGTGACGCTACCTCAAAACCATCCATACGAGGCATCTCGATATCGAGCAACATGACATCGGGTTTCACATCCTGCAGGACTTCCATAGCATGCATACCGTCTTTCGCGGTCAATACTTCCATGCCGTGGCGTTCGAGCAGACGTGTCGTTACCTTACGTACCGTCACCGAGTCATCGACAACCAGCACCTTAGGCAGACGACGCTCTTGCTCGTGACGCGCTTCAGCCGCTTTATTATCAAGCGCTTTAGCCTGCTGATACTCAAGGCTGGTATAGGTACGGATCATGGCTGGCAGATCGAGAATGATAACAACACTACCATCCCCCAGAATCGTGCCACCTGAAATATCACGTACTCCAGCAAACTGAGGACCAAGGCTCTTCACCACGATCTCTCGCGAGCCCAGCAGTGCATCAGCCTGCAAAGCAAAAGGAACCTGACCGCGAACCAGAAGCAAAGGCAGCGGCATGTGCTGACCCGAGATCTTCGGATGAGAGTGCTCATCGAGCATCGCTCCCAGATACCCCAGCTGGTAGTCGCGACCGGCGTAATTAAAGAAGCGCTCGCCTTCAGGCAGATCATAGAGGTTCTGTAGCTCGGCAACGGAAGCACGAACGATCCCCTGAATGTTATTCAGAGGAACGGCATACAAGTCTTCACCGATGCGAACCATCAGTGCCCGGTTGACCGACACAGTGAACGGCAGACGAACTTCAAATTCACTGCCTGTCCCAGCTTCAGAACGAATTTCAACACTGCCGCCCATCTGCTTAATTTCGCTGCTGACGACATCCATACCGACACCACGACCAGAGATCTGTGTAATGACCTCTGCCGTAGAGAAACCAGGTTGCAGAATAAACTGCATAATATCGTGCTCAGTCGGCTCAACACCGTCTGGCACCATGCCGCGTTCACGGGCTTTCTTCAGAACCGCATCAAGGTTAATGCCCTGACCGTCGTCGCGCAGGGTAAGAACAACATCACCACCGTCACGACGGATATCCAGCTCAATGCTGCCTTTCTCGGGTTTACCGGCTGCACGGCGTTGCTCTCCACTCTCGATACCGTGGTCGACGGCATTGCGGACCATATGCTCAAGAGGAGAAATCATACGTTCGAGAATGGTACGGTCCATTTCACCATCGGCGTTGTTAACCCGCAGCTCGACCTGCTTATTCAGTTCAAGGCTGACCTGGCGAACAATACGACGCAGGCGTGGCACCATACGCTGGAAAGGAACCATACGGGTCTTCATCAGGCCTTCCTGCAGCTCCGTATTCACCCGGCTTTGTTGCAGCAGAAGTGTCTCAGCGTCACGGGTTTTGCCCGAGAGGGTTTCTTTCAGATCGATAAGGTCGGACGCAGATTCCATCAATGCTCGCGAAAGCTGCTGCATCGCCGAATAGCGGTCCATTTCCAGAGGATCAAAGTCTTCGTAATCTGGTCCATGACGCTCCTGGCGGAACAGCACCTGAGCTTCAGTTTCAATATCCAGACGTCTCAGCTGGTCGCGCATCCGGTCCAGCGTCTGATCCATTTCTGAGAGAGTCCCCGCGAAGTCGCTGACCTGCTCTTCCAGACGCCCCCGACCAATCGCTGTCTCACCGGCCAGGTTGACGAGGCTGTCGAGCAGATCAGCTGAAACTTTCACCAGCTCAGTAGGTGCTTTTCGCTGTTGTGCCATCGCCGGAGCCGGGCGTTCCGGCGCCATCTCAACCTCTTTACCGGACAGAGGTACAACGGCTAATGATCCCTCGTCGCCTTCAGTGTCGGCCTGTGATTCGTCGGACAGATCATCGCTCAGGGAAACAGGGGCATCCGCCTGTCCGCCGGTATCTGCAACAACGTCTTGAGCAGACACTGGAGCATCGACCACCAGCTCTTTTTCTCCGAGCACGAGCACGCCATCACTGTCGAGCAGGCTGGCTACATCATCAATCTTTGACTGCAGGTTTTCCTGCCGTTCATTGAGGTGCATGAAGAAGGTGTCGTCAAAGCGGGCTTTGCGCGACAACGCCTTCTGGATATCTGATTCGAAGTTATGGGCTGTGTCACCGATGACTGATAACCCAGCGAGGCGAGCGCCACCTTTCAAAGTGTGTAACACACGCAGAAGTTCGTCTGCGCCCTGAGTTGACGAAGGCTCCGCACGCCATGCTTCAACGCCTTCATCCAACGCTTCCATCAACTCACCAGCTTCTTCAAGGAAGATGCCGACAATTTCACGGTCGCTCTCATCCGCGGTTTCAGACTGCACCATATAGGCACGCGAGTCCGCTTCCGCAGTATCCTGAACAGGCCTCGACTCAGCACCACTGCGCTGCGATGCCACTTTGAGAGCCTCAATCATGCGCTCGGGATTTTCTGGGCCCTTGCCTTCCCTCACAGATTGCAGCTGTGTAAACAGTAAATCGTGAGCACTTTGTGCCAGCGGTAATGTATCTTCGGAAAGATCAATCACCCCATCATTCAGGCGCTCATAGAGTGTTTCCAGCTCGTGGCATAAATCAGCAACTTCTGGCAACTCGGCCATACGTGCACCACCCTTGAGGGTGTGCAGCTCACGCTGAAGTTCAGAAACCGGCAGAAGGTCTTCTGGGGTCTTTTCCCACTTCTGTACGATGGACTCAATGGCTTCGGTGATTTCCTCAGCTTCCTCAAGGAAGATATCCAGAATCAGGTCATCTTCCTGCTCTTCGATATCGGCCTGCTCTAGCTCACTCAGGGAGGACTCATCAACCTCAGGAACCGGGGGTGTTTCTTCATCGTTAAGAGAAAGCATCCCCTCCACAACGGAAGACTCACCAGCATGAGACCCGGCGGATTCATCTGGCTGTTCTTCTGTCTGCTCATCTAGCTGTTCTTCTGCTTGCTCATCAGGCAACTGCGATTCAGGGAACTGCCAATCACGAACGCGACGAACGGTGTCCGACACGTCAGGAAGATCCTGACCTGCCGCCAGGCAGTCCATCATATTGAGCAGCTCTTCATGCGCATCGCTGATAAAAGCGACTAACTCTGGCTCAGGATGTGCCGCCGCGTTGCGTGCGCCCTGATAAAAATGATGCAGTGCCAGCGCCATTTCTTTCACTGCTGGGATGCCTGCGTCTTCTGCGGCCTGTGCTGCTGATGACAGATCTGCCGAAATAGTGTCGAGCACCTCAGAGCTATCTTCTTCCTGCCACGTCTGCAGAAGCTCATCGGCCTCAATCAGCGAATCCATGCCAGAAGCCAGGAAGTGACTGATTGCTTCGGTCGATATGCCCGCTGCCGATTCGCCCTGATACATAGGCTGAAGCTGCTCAGTTTCAATAGCAGCCGCGCGCTCGATTAAAGCGGGTGCTTCTGGCATATCTTCGAGCAACATAAGCTGATCGACAGTCAGATAAGAACGCAGAGCCACAGAAGCATCGTTCAGCAACGACGCCAGTTCTGGAGTATTCGGTAAACGGAAAGCACGAAGCTCTTTGGTTAATTTTTCAATAACAGAAGCGACATCGGCAAGCGGTGCCAGCTCTGCCATGTGCGCACTGCCCTTAAGAGTATGCAGGGCTCGCTGCAAAGCATCGCTGATCTGGTTACCACACGCCGTTTCATTCGACTCGGTAACAAACTCATCGACAACCGCGAGGTGTGCTTCAGCTTCGGCAATAAAGATTTCCAGCAGTGCGGCACGATCTTCTGCCTCTTGTTGAGCATCGGTATCCTGCGTCGCTTCCGGGCTGGCCAGCTCTTCCACCACGCCGATAGCATCGTCTGCACTACTCTCAACGTCATTACTCTCAGCGGTACCATCCTCAACGATACGCGTATCCGCTTCGACGTCTGATTCAGCTTCTTCCACAGGATCTGCTGAATCGTCCTCAGCAGATGAGCCCGGCAGAGTCGCCGGCTGGTTGCCCTCAGCCGTGGCGAAGGCATAGTCCATGTATGGCTGAACATCGATTGAAGCAGCACGCTTAGCACGGAAATCTTCAATGAGGCCGGGAAGTTGTTCAATCACACGATCGACGAACGCAATCATGTCATCATTGACAGAAATCGTCTCATCGAGCACGCGGTTGAACATATTTTCTACGGACCATGCCAGTTCGCTGACATCATCCGCTTTCACCATGCGGCCACTGCCTTTCAGAGTATGGAAAGAACGTCTTACGGTGGTCAGCGCTTCACTGTCATCCTGATTCTTACGGTAAGCAGGCCAGAACTCGCCCAGAGTCTCGGTAACTTCTTCTGCTTCCTCGAGGAAGACTTCAATGATTTCATCATCAATGAAGTCATCGTCAGCGTCTTTTAATGCGTTATCTGCAGGTTCGCTTAGAGTCTCTGCCGGCTGTTCTTCGTCCAGATCCTCTTCGAGCTCAATAATTGGCAGTTCATCGGATTCGGACACGTCTGATTCGGCAACATTGGAGATCAGATCCTGATTACTTTCTATCAGTTCATCGTCGAGACCGAGCGCTTCAGAGAAGCTGGTAACATCGACGGCTTCATCCGCAAATCCTTCGGGTAACTCAACATCAGAGAGATTTTCAGACGCCGCAGATTCAATACCGCAGCGCTGCATCAACGTGCTCAGCGTATTTTCCGCGCGCTCAATAATCGCGATATCAGTAGACGTTGACTCGTCAGAGTAACGTTCAAGATAGTATTCAACACCACTGAGAACTTCCGCGACCATATCCATAACGCCCCATTCCGGCGCTGGGCGGTCGGCCAGCAGCGCCTGCTGGACGAATGTTGAGAGATTCGATAACAATACCGCGACGCGCGGCATTGGAATCATATTTAATGAGCCTTCAATCGAGTGCAGAAGTGCCGGGACTTCCTGCAATTTCTCGGTTGACCACTGATGCGCTATGTAAGAAACGACGCCGTCTTTTACCTGCTCCAGGACATTACGCGCTTCACGAAGCACAGCGCGCTGAGCGTCGGACATCGCGCTGTCGCTGACAGACTTAGTGGTGTCACCATCACGGATCATTCCGTTTAACGTCGCTTCGACGTACAGAAGTGCACCCGCGACATCCAGTAATTTACTGTCCTGCTCGTCACTGGCTTCGGCTTCAAGCAACGCCACTATCGCGCTTTCCTGCTCCTGCATTACCCGGCGTGGCATGCCTAACCCCAGCATCCCCATAGTATCGGCAACCTGACGGACAGTACTGCGGATAGATGTCAGAGCAGGTTCGCGTTCGGCAGAACCACGTACAACCTGATCAAGCTCATCTTTGACCGTGGAAATCTCTTCTATCAGAGCAGTCAATGCTCCCGATACCGCATCCGAACCTGCTCCCATCGCATGATCTTCCGCGTCTTCCGCATTAGGCAGAGCTTCAGCCAACCGGAAACGCTTCTGCACCAGACGAATGGCTTCACCACGCGCATCAGTGCGGGCAACATAGAACAACAGATTTTTCAGCAGCTCTTCAGCGGGCGGACGATTAATCGCCGCCACGCCTTTATCAAGACCGGTTTTCAGAAGTTGATCGAGCTGACGTAACAGAACCTTGGCGCTTTTTGGCAGGCTGTCCTGGTTCAGCAACCACTCACTGAATGCCAGAGCAGGCAACCAGACAATCCCCTGAGGGGTACCACCCATGGACTTATTGAGCTTAGCGAAGAGCTTATTAATGTAGTGTTTCGCCAGGTCCGGGTCGCGATCCTGCAGCAACTGGAGAGTCGCCGCCTGCAGCATCTGACGCGTTTTGCGCAGCCATGGCGAAAAATTGGGTTGGGTAAACAGGTTTTTCTGCGCTCCCGTCAACGGGGCGTTGTGCTCGACGTAAGGCGTGAACAGTGACGTTTCAGACAGGAAGTTTTCACCGCGGGTAGACCGCAGTTCATTCAGGATTGGCAACAGCACCACAGGCAGGTCACGACGCCCGACCTTCACGTGCTCAAGATAATGCGGCAACTGAATAATGGCCTGCATCAGTACCTCAAGGCCATCCCGCTCATTACTCAGGGAGCCCTCAGTCAATGCCAGAGCAACCGCTTCCATCTCTTCAGCCAGCAGCGCAGCTCCGTAGAACTCCACCATCTGCAATGTTCCATGCACCTGGTGCAGGTAACTTAAACAGAAGCGCAGACGACTTCTGTCTTCGGGATGTTCAACGTACGCTTCAAGTGCCTGCTGAGCCTGTTGCAGCGTATCCTGAATTTCCCCTTTTACCCATTCCAGGGCGATGTAGTCCTGACTCATCGCCTTGCACTCTCCCCTGTCGATGTGGATTGTTTGCGGACAAACGCGGTCACCTGACCACTGTGCACCGATTCTAATAGCGGGTGCTCCCAGTCCACCATTTCACCGAGCCCGATAACCAGTAAGCCCCCCGGCGCAAGACGTTGCGCGAGAGCATCAAGAATTTCCCGCCGACGCCAACGACGGAAATAAATAAGAACGTTCTGACAGAAAATCACATGCTGCGACTGCAGAGGACAGTTCTTCAGATTAAGAATGTTTACCTGACTGAAGCAGCAACGACGGCGTAACTGAGCGGCCACTTCTACCTGCTGTGAAGACAGCGGCGCAATGGCCCAGTTGTGGTACTCAACCGGAATACGTTCAAGCGCTCGCAACGGGTAACGGCCGCTACGTGCTTTACGAAGAACAATCGTGGAGATATCCGTACCGGTAATGGAGTACTTAAGGCCGGTTGAAGCGAGGTTTTCCTCGGCAAGCATGGCCAGGGTGTAGGCCTCTTCACCCGAGGAGCAACCAACACTCCAGAACTCCATGGTCTCTTCACGAGCCTGCAAACGCGGACGCTGACGACGCATATGCTCGACAACCAGCTGCAACGCATCCGGGTCGCGGAAAAAACGTGTTTCCTGGACGGTGAGTCGGTCGACCAGAGTCGACCACTCCATCACGCCGGAAGGGCCGTCCTGAATCTTTTCGTAGTACTCGCCGTAATCGCGGATGCCGAGTTCCAGCATGCGCAGACCCAGGCTGGTCTGTAAGAAGGAGCGACGCTGCTGGGGCAGAAACATCCCCGTGCGCTCCTCCAACAATCCCTGCCAACGATTAAACTGCACATCGTCAAGTTCAGGGACCGTACTCAGACCATTGCGGATTGACTGGCTCATGTATCAGACCGTTGCGTCAGAGCCCTCAGAGAGTGCTCTGCTCTTCTTCGGTTTCTTCATGAAATTCTGCGTCAGTCACTGTCTCTGGCAGCTTAAAGCCGGCCACAGATTCACGCAGCATATTCGCCATTTCCGCCAGATTACCAATCGACTTCGCAGTCGCGGTGGTACCCGCAGAAGTCTGCGACGTAATTTCCTGAATGACGTTCATCGTATTGGAAATATGACCCGCAGACGACGCCTGCTGACGTGCCGCGTTGGAGATGTTCTGAATCAGTTCTGCCAGGTTATTCGATACGCTTTCAATTTCTTCCAGCGCCACACCCGCATCCTGTGCCAGACGAGCACCACGTACCACCTCGGTGGTCGTCTGCTCCATCGAGATAACTGCTTCGTTGGTGTCGTTCTGAATCGTTTTAACCAGCGCTTCAATCTGCTTGGTCGCCGCGGCAGAACGTTCTGCCAGACGCTGTACTTCGTCAGCAACAACCGCGAAGCCCCGACCGGCGTCACCCGCCATCGATGCCTGAATCGCCGCGTTCAGAGACAGAATATTGGTCTGGTCAGCAATGTCGGTAATCAGGGAGATGATGTCACCAATCTCCTGCGAGGATTCACCCAGACGTTTAATACGCTTAGATGTTTCCTGAATCTGCTCACGGATATTATCCATGCCACTGATGGTTGACTGTACAACCTCAGAGCCTTTGTTCGCGATCGCAACCGACCGCTCCGCAACCGCAGATGATTCAGAGGCGTTGGCGGATACCTGGTCAATCGACACCGCCATTTCGTTGATCGCTGCCGACGCACCGGCAATTTCCTGAGCCTGGTGTTCAGATGCTTCAGCGAGGTGCATTGCCGTCGCCTGAGTTTCCTGAGCCGCCGACGATACCTGTACCGCAGTATCATTAATCGAGGATACCAGTACGCGCATCTGGTCGATCGCGAAGTTAATCGCGTCGGCGATTGCACCGGTAAAGTCTTCGGTTACCGTCGCTGATGCTGTCAGGTCACCGTCTGCGAGGTCAGCAATTTCGTCAAGAAGACGCAGAATCGCAACCTGGTTCTGTTCGTTAGTCTGACGGGTATCCTGCTCCCGCAGCTGGGCTTCTTCCTCACGCTCACGAGCACTCTTTGACTCGGTACGGAAGTAAATATAGGCAAACAAGAGAGCAATAAACGCAAGAACATAACCACCAAGCTGAATCATGTTCCGCTCTTCGGCATTGTTCTGAATTTCATTGGTCAGAACCGATGTCTGCTCAAGCAGAACACGAGAGTTCTGGAAAATATTGTCGGAGGCTTCACGAACCTGGAAGAGTTCAGGAGAGGTTTCCAGAATTTCGTCCACCGAACCAGATACGAATTCAAACAGCTCAGCAACTTCAGCCAGTGCATAAACTGCTTCTTCGTTCGTTACCTGAGAAATGTTCATGGCGATGTTGCCCTGAATCATACCGTTCAGTACCCGACCAAACAGCGAGGCGTCACGACCAAAAGCATCGGCGGCCATAACGGCATCATCACCACCCGCCAGTACTTTGTTTACCGAGCGTACAATACGTTCTGCAAGCCAGGACTGACGCTGAGCAACCGCAACCTGATCGGCAGGTGCGCCGCTTTCAAGCAGGATGTCTACGATCTCATCGTACTCAACCTGCAACTGAGGAATGGTTTCAGATAGAAGCTCGGCTACTTCGTGAACCGAAAGTACGATCTGCTCAGAGCGGATAATCTGGTCAGCATCTTCACGAACACTGTTCCAGGTTTCCTGAACACCCGACTGCGAGGCATCTTCTGAAGGGGGCAGACTCTTCGAATCATCACCGGCGACAAGATATCCCCAACGCTTATCAAAGTTATCGCGCGCCTGGCGCAGCTGGGTAAATGCATCTGGTTTACCACCAGCAGCCTCTACCGCGTTCTTCGCCAACTCCTGAGACAGAACCCGCAGCTCGCCCGAGTGCTCAAGATACTGCTCATCCTTTGTGGCCAAAATATTGACCCCAATGGTGATACCAATGAAACCGATCAGGAAAACGAACATCAGTACAATGGCACTGAAGTTACTCTTTTTCCCCTGATTTACTGTGTTTCCACTCATGCCGTCCTCTCCAAACTCGCTGCATGCTGATCCGACCCGTCGGGCCAGTAAATTGTTATTATTTTCCGTTCCGTGTTTATACGGCGATATTCATAAACTCAGGTGACCTCAACAGCTCACCAAATTCCATGACTGGCCAATTCCTGCCATCGCGTTCAAAAGCTTTCGCAACAAAGGGTGCGAGCGCTTCAGGCACCTGAGGGACAGGTACCTCCCGGTCTACCGGAAAACTCTGCATACCAAGCACTGCATCTACGAGCAGGCCGGTAAGGTATTCATCCTGCTCAATCACCAGCACGCGCTGACTACGCCAGTTACCACGTGATGGCTGACCGAGCAGGCCATTAAGATCCATTACAGACACCATGCGCCCACGGACGTTGGCAATACCAAGCACCCAGTTTTTCACACCGGGCACCCGGGTTACTTTTGGCATCTGCAGAATTTCCACTACGTCGGCCATGTTGGCGACGTATTGCTCGTTACCCAGCAGAAATCCGATTCCGCGCCAGGTCGAAACGGTTTCAACCTGCTGTGGCAGTGGCGACGCGAAGCGTCGGCTGCGATTTTCCATCTCGGTGAGCAGAGCAAATGGTGTCATGGCTTCAGCCTTCTTCTGAGCCGATCAAAGCGTTGATCTCTGATAGCAGGCGGCTTTCAGAAACGGGCTTAACCAGATAACCTGAAGCCCCCTGACGTTTCCCCCAGACCCGATCAGTTTCCTGATCTTTGGTAGTCACAATCACAACAGGAATATTCTTGGTTTCAGGGCTTCTGGTTAATTGACGAGTTGCCTGAAAGCCGTTCAGGCCAGGCATGACAATATCCATCAAAACGAGATCCGGAAGCTCCTGACGAGCAACAGCGACACCATCAGCTCCGTTTTCTGCATTCAACACTTCGTGGCCGTTTTTCTCGAGCACCGCCCGGAAAGCCTCGGTTTCCGTTGGTGAGTCATCCACCACAAGAATGCGTGCCATGCTACTTACCCCTTACTTATTTCGCGTGCTGACGGATAGAACCGAGCAGCTCTTCTTTACTGAATGGTTTGGTCAGGTATTCATCAGACCCGACGATGCGACCTTTGGCTTTATCAAACAGGCCGTCTTTGCTCGACAACATGATGACCGGGGTAGACTTAAACTTGGAATTATTTTTAATCAGGGCACAGGTCTGATATCCGTCCAGGCGCGGCATCATGATATCGACGAAAATAATATCCGGGTCGGTATCGGCGATTTTAGCCAGGGCATCGAAACCGTCTGTGGCAGTGATCACTTCACAACCAACTTTCTTAAGCAGGGTTTCGGCAGTACGACGAATCGTCTTACTGTCGTCAATCACCATGACCTTTACATCTTGAAAATTATCGTCCATACGACAGGCCTTTCACCATCCAATTATCTGTTGTTGTTTTACTCTGATTGGCCAGAGAGTTCTGTGACTCAACCCTCAGACCGGCAAGAGCCCCCGACTGTCCTATAGAAAGAATACAGAAAATCAGTCGTTTCCCCGGGGCCACCGGGACGCTTCGCTTTTGTATCACACTCCGCCCGGACAGGCTAGAGAGCATACCGGGAACCCTGCCTGATGCAACAGACTGTCGCTGACAAAGGTCAGACAAAACGCTGAAAAAGCCAAATAGGATACGTTACAATCGGACGATTAATTATTCCCGCCAGAATGGCGGCTGACCACGCAGCGGAGACGCAATGACTATCAGACTTGGCGTAATCATGGATCCCATTCAGGAGATCCACTTCAAGAAAGACACTTCACTTGCGTTACTAAATGCAGCACAGGAGCGCGGCTGCGAACTCTGGTATATGGAGCAGGCTGACCTCTCCATACAGAAAGGCCGTTCCTACGGTCGTATGGCATCGTTGAAGGTAGCAATGAATCCAGAGCAGTGGGCCGACCTTGGCGAGTTCGAGGATCGCCCACTGGCCGAGCTCGACATCATTATCATGCACAAAGACCCGCCCTTTGATAGCGAGTTCATCTACAGTACCTATATTCTGGAGCGCGCAGAAGAAGAAGGCGTATTAGTCGCCAACCGCCCTCAGAGCCTGCGGGACTGCAACGAGAAAGTATTTGCGACAGCCTTCCCTGAGTTGATGTCGCCAACTATTGTTGCGCGCCGCGCAGACCTGCTTAAAGCATTCCACAAAGAACATGAAGACGTCATATTCAAGCCTCTCGATGGCATGGGCGGCTCTTCTATTTTCCGCCTGAAAAAAGATGACCCCAACGTTAGCGTAATTATTGAAACGCTGACCGCTCACGGCACCCAACAGATTATGGCGCAGAAATTCATCCCTGAAATCACCTCAGGAGACAAGCGCATCCTGATGATTAACGGCGAGCCGGTTCCCTACAGCCTCGCCCGTATTCCTGCCCAAGGTGAAACCCGTGGCAATCTGGCTGCCGGTGGCCGCGGTGTGACACAGGAGCTCTCGGAGGATGATCGTCGCATTGCCAGCATCATTGGCCCAGAGCTTAAAAAACGCGGCTTATATTTTGTTGGCCTCGACGTCATTGGTAGCTGCTTAACAGAAATTAACGTCACCAGCCCCACCTGTGTTCGCGAAATTTCGCGCGACAGCGGCATCGACGTCGCCGGACAACTGATCGATACACTACTGGAAATCCGCCGTTCCAGTGTGGACAATTCCTGAAGGTGAGAGCAGACTTGCGCGCACAAAGACGGAGACCCTGACAGACCATGAGTGCCCAGACCGTATCAAGCAACGACCGCATGATGTTCGCGATATTTGTCGCGCTCATGGTGCATGCCATGCTTGTACTGGGCATCAGCTTCAGTGCCGAAGAAAGTCCGGCTTTCAGCTCCACGCTGGACGTAACACTCGCGGGCTACCGCAGTGAAGAAGCCCCAGAGGATGCCGACTTTCTGGCCCAGGAAAATCAGCAGGGCAGCGGCACCCTGGACGAAGCTGAGATGCAGACCACGGATGTCGAGGCCGATTTCCACGCCAACGATATCCGCGAAAATGTTCGTGAAGAGCAGATGCCAACAGCACCGCGCACTCAGGACAGCCAGCACACTCAGGTGGTATCAACAACACGCAGTCCCACCAAGCAACAGCAGCAGATAGAAGATCCGCAAGCCCCGACACCCGATATTCCTGAGGGCCCTCAGCAAACTCTGCTGGAGCGCAGCCTGGAAATTGCCAGCCTGCAGGCAAAACTGGATACCGAGCGACAGCTCTATGCACGTATGCCACGGGTTCACCGTTTGACCGCAGCTTCGACTATGAAAGCCGCTGACGCTTACTACGTAAACCTGTGGCGTCAGAAAATCGAGCGAATGGGGGCAATCAACTACCCTCGGGAAGCTGAAAACTGCTACGACAATTGCCGCTTGCGGATTTTGGTATCCATCAATCCTGATGGCAGTATTCACGAGCTTGCAGTGCTGGAGTCTTCGGGCCGCAGAGTGCTCGATGAGGCCGCCACTCGCATTGTGCGACTTGCGGCTCCGTTCGCCCCCTTCACCAACGAAATGCGGCGCGAGATGGATCGACTGGAAATCATCCGTACCTGGCAGTTCACCGGCGATCGTTACCTGTCGGGGTCAAACTGATGCTTGAACTGAACAGCCTCCGCAATCACCTGTTAATAGCCATGCCGGGGCTTGATGGCTCCTGGTTTGGTGGCACGGTGACCTACCTGTGCGAACACAACGCCGACGGCGCCATGGGCCTTGTGCTCAACAAACCCTCCAGCATTGAGTTCAGTGACATCTGTGAACAGCTGGACATTGATCGCCGCAGCCATATTGCACCCACCATTCTTCAGGGCGGACCAGTCAGTCCGGAGCAAGGATTCATCCTGCACGAAGAAACCGGTGACTGGGGCGCTACCATGAACATCACGGAACGAACGCACCTGACCTCGTCGCAGGATATTCTGCGCGCGATTGCTCAAGGCACGGGCCCGCAGAATTATAGTCTTGGCCTTGGTTATGCTGGATGGAGTGCCGGTCAGTTAGACGAAGAATTGCGTGAGAATGCCTGGCTCACCCTGGAAGCCACCCCCGACCTCCTGTTCCGTCTCGATCAGCGCGACTTATACGACGTCGCACTCAGCAAGCTGGGCGTCAGCGCCGAATTTCTCAGTGACGAGTCGGGCCATGCCTGATTCTCCTCAGATTCCTGATCGCATTACTTCCGTCATGGGGTTCGATTTCGGCACGCGCCGCATCGGCATCGCCATCGGCCAGCGCCTGACCGACAGTGCCAATGCGCTCGAACCCATCAAAGCGAAAGACGGAGTGCCCGACTGGGACGCACTGGAACGCATCATTAATGAGTGGCAACCTGACGCCTTTGTCACTGGCCTGCCACTGAATATGGACGGCACCCCTTCAGAAATGAGTCGAAGAGCGGCAAAATTTTCCCGTCGTCTGGAAGGACGTTTCCATCGTCCTTCGTACACTCAGGACGAGCGCCTGACCAGTTACGAAGCAAAAGGTATGGTCATCGAAGAATCCGGACACCAGAACTTCGGTGATTACTCGGTAGACGGTCTCGCTGCCTGCCTGATTCTGGAAAGCTGGATGTCAGAACACCCGAAAGCAGGAGAGCAATGATGAATCTGCCGGATATAGAACAAATCACTCAGGACCTTGCAGAGCAGCTCACTGAGCTAATAACCGAACGCCAACTCGATGACCCGTTACTGGTTGGCATCCGAACAGGTGGTGTCTGGGTAGCCGAGCGACTCAACGACACGCTGAAATGTACCGACGATGTCGCCTCGCTCGATATCAGCTTCTACCGTGATGACTTCACCCGCCACGGCCTGCACCCGAAAGTTCAGGGGTCAGAGCTGCCGGATTCGATTGAAGACCGACACATTATCCTCATCGACGACGTCATTATGAGCGGCCGCACCATACGCGCAGCCATGAATGAGCTTTTTGATTATGGCCGCCCAGCCAGTATTACCCTGGTATGCCTGCTGGATATTGGCCGACGCGAATTACCGATTCAGCCAGATCTCTGCGGAGCAACTCTGGCATTAAACGATGGCCAGCTGGTCAAGCTGACCGGCCCGCGCCCCTTAGTTCTGACTCTGGCCTGAACAGGAACACCACATGACTGATCCCAACACAGTCCAGCTCACCGAAGACGGACGCCTGAAGCACTTTCTGACGACCGAAGGCCTGAGCCGCGAGCTACTCACAGAAATACTGGATACCGCCGATTCCTTTATCAGTACGCAGGAACGTGCCGTAAAAACCGTTCCATTGCTGCGCGGTAAAACCGTGGTGAATCTGTTTTTCGAAAACAGTACCCGGACCCGTTCAACGTTTGAACTGGCAGCAAAACGTCTGTCCGCCGATATCCTTAATCTGGATATCGCACGCTCGGCGACTTCTAAGGGTGAAACCTTGATGGACACCCTCTGGAACCTCGAGGCTATGTACAGCGACATGTTCGTCGTTCGTCACTCCGACTCAGGGGCTGCGCATTTTATTGCCGAACAGGTAACGCCGAACGTCGCCATTATCAATGCCGGTGACGGCCGCCACGCGCACCCGACTCAGGCCATGCTTGATATGCTCACCATCCGCCGCCACAAAGGCGATATCGAGGGCAAAATCGTCGCCATCGTCGGTGATATTCTGCACTCCCGGGTTGCCCGCTCGCAGATTCATGCGCTGCGCACATTAGGGGCTGCAGAGGTCAGGGTCATTGGTCCGGGAACACTTCTGCCGTCGGATATCGAAAGCATGGGCGCTGTTCCTTATTACGACATGAGAGCCGGCCTTGCCGACTGCGACGTTGTGATCATGCTGCGCTTGCAGAAAGAACGTATGCAGAACGCACTCCTGCCATCAGAAGGTGAGTTTTTCAAACTCTACGGCCTGACGAAAGAAAAACTGGCATTTGCCAAGCCGGATGCCATCGTCATGCACCCGGGCCCGATCAACCGCGGTGTTGAAATTGAATCCGCCGTCGCCGACGGCAACCAGTCCGTCATCCTGAATCAGGTCAGCTACGGCATTGCCGTTCGTATGGCCGTGATGGCGATGGCCATGAGTGGCCAGCAAACACCCGTGAACAGTGAGGAGCCTGCCTGATGAGATATCTGCATATTGCGAATGCGCGGGTAATCAATCCTCAGACCCAGACAGATGAGATCACCGATGTCTTTGTCGCTGATGGCCGCATTGCGACACTTGGTCGTAGACCCGATGCCGGTGAAATTGAACACACGATCGATGCCACGGGTCAGTGGTTAATGCCCGGTCTGATTGATCTTGGCGGTCACATACCAGAACCTGGTTACAACCAGAAAGGCAGCATTGCCAGCGAAACAGAAGCGGCCGCCCGCGGTGGCTTCACTCATATCTGCAGCTTGCCGGATACTAAACCCGTCGCGGACACCTCCGCGGTGGTCAAACTGATTCTGGAAAAAGCCAGCAAAGCCGGTTTCAGTCGCGTACTGCCACTGGGCGCTATGACACAGGATCTTGCCGGCGAGCAACTGGCCAGCATATACACATTGTCAGAAGCTGGCGCGGTTGCCATGAGTAACGCCCGCCGCCCGGTCAAAAACAGTTACGTGCTGCGCCGCCTGATGGAATACGCAGCAACGTACGATATTCCCCTGTTCCTGAATGCCAATGATCTCAGCCTGTCCGGTGGCGGTTGCATGCATGAAGGCCCTGTGGCGACCCGTATGGGCCTGCCGGGGATACCAGAAACGGCAGAAACCATCGCCCTCGCGCAGATTCTTCTCCTGGTAGAGCAGACCGGCGTACGCGCTCATATCAGCCAGATTACCTGCCGCCGCAGTGTCAGTATGCTGCAGCAGGCGCTGGAAAACGGTTTACGCGTTACCGCAGACACGCCGCTGGCCAATTTGCTCTACACCCACGAAGCGGTCACCGGCTATGACAGTCTTTACAACGTACAGCCGCCGTTACGCAGTGAACGTGACCGTGAGGCATTGGTGCAGGCCGTAGCGCGTGGTGAACTGGCCATCAGCTCAAACCATAGTCCTCATGAAATTGCCGCTAAAAAAGCGCCATTTTCAGATGCTGAGCCGGGCATGAGTCAATACGACGCTTTCCTGCCACAAGCCATGACGCTTGTCAGCCGTGAAGAGCTAACAGTCGAACAGCTCGTGCGCGCTCTGTCGCTAACACCGGCCAATGTTCTCGGGCTGTCACAATCCCTGACGGAAGGAGCGGATTTTAATGCCGTCCTGTACGACCCGCGAGGCGAGTACACACTTACAGCGTCAGAAATTGCCTCCGGGGGCCACAACCACCCACTGCTGAACCGAACTGTCTCGGGTAAAGTCGCACAGGTGTTTCTGGAGGGCTGCCGGATCAGCTGATTCTGACAGAAACGGTAAAACGGCGAAAAACGCCGGGCCATCTATACTGAAACACACACCCAATTTGTGCAGTAAGTGATGAACCCGGCCAACTCTATTCCGGACCAGAGCACTCTGAATCGCTGGCGTCAGAACTTTCTCGACCTCAACGCTCAGAAGCTGGCGTCCGCGCGAGAACAACTCTCTCCCCGACAGCAGGCCGTGCTGGATGTTCTGCCGCTTCTGTTGCACTGCAACGGTTCCCGCTTACCCGGCTATGTCGCGCCTCACACTCCGTGCGGAATCACAGGGTACACTCCGACACTTGAGCACCATTCAGCATTGCACCAGTTTGCCCGTGGTGCTCAGATCCCCAGAGACCCGGGGCAACGCTGCATTGAAGGCGTCTTCCTCATGGGTAGCCTTGGCAGTGTTGCCCAGAGCCGCAACAGCGACCTTGATGTGTGGTTATGCCACGACGAATTGATGACAGATCATCAGGTCAGCGCTCTTCAGGAAAAGTGCACACGCATTGAAAAGTGGGCCGACTCACAAGGCACGGAAGTCCACTTCTTTCTGATGAACCTTAAAGACTTCCGCGACGGTCAGAGCCAGTCGGCCGATGGCGAGGACTGCGGCAGCAGCCAACACCTGCTATTGTTGGATGAATTCTACCGCAGCGCCCTGTGGCTCGCAGGAAAAACCCCGCGCTGGTGGTTAACGCCTGAAGCACTGGAGTATCAAGCCGACAGCTACTGGACGAAACTCACAGAAAACCATCTCATCGATGTCGCCGACTGGCTGGATGTCGGCAGCCTGCCAACCATACCCGCCGGTGAGTTCGTTGGCGCCGGACTATGGCAGCTCAACAAAGGACTCACCAACCCATATAAGTCACTGCTGAAACTCCTGCTCAACCGGGAATATGCTTCGGCATACCCTGATATCCGCCCCCTAGCCTGGGATTTCCGCAAACAGGTTCAGGAGGGGAACGCTGACCTCTTAAATACCGACCCCTACCTTCTTATGCTACGTCGGCTTGAATCCCACCTCGGAGAAGATGAAGGCGACCTGCGTGACCTCATGCGCAGGGCTTTCTACTTCAAATCAGGCGTTCAATTGACGCGACTCCTCGGTAACCAGCGCCAACAGCGCCGGGTGAAAGCGCTTGAAGAGCAGATCAAAGAATGGGGGTGGACCTACACTTATCTGGACGAGCTGGACAGTCGCCAAAGCTGGCCCGCCCGTAAAGTGATGAACGAGCGCAATGCACTGGTAACACAGATGCTGAACAGCTATCGGGCGCTCGCGACCTTCTCGCAGGAACACGCTCAATCCCTGCACATTAAAGAACGCGACCTCAGGGTACTCGGCAATCAACTGTTTGCTGCGTTCAGGGCCGAGCCAGGGAAGATCATCGACATCAACCCTAAAATCCGCAGCGACATGGAAGAGGAAAAGCTCACCCTCAACCTCAAAGAAGGCATCTGGCAACTGATACCCGGCAGCTGGCGTCCGGGAGACGACAGCGCGGTACTGATGCAGACGCCTTCAATCATAGAGGCCCTGGTATTTGCCCGGCGCAACGGCATGCTCACCAGTCACTCCCATGTTGCACTGTATCCGGCGCATAACCCAGTGACGCAATATGAGCTCAGATCTCTGCTGCAGGACATCATGGAGATCCCCCTGCCGGGCAAAAAGAGCATCGACTTCACCAGTGACCAGACGCCTCTGCGCTGGCATTTGTTCGTCAATCCGGGCGTTAATCCGCAGCAGTCACTGTCACGGCGAGGCATGCAGAAAATAAGCAATCGTGACGATGCTCTGGGCTTCAGCTCGAGTCGCGAGAACCTGGTTCAGTCGGTCGAGCTTCTCACCATCACCAGCTGGGGAGAATGGCAGGTCAGTTACTACTCTGGCGCTGATACCGTACACGAGGCGATGCTGCAGGTACTCAATTTCCGCAGTAAAGCTGATACCCAAGCCTGGCCAGAATGGCGTATTCACTGTCATTGCCAGGTTCGATCGGTGGCGATTCAGAAACGCCTCGAGCAATTACTCAGCGACCTGATTGATCACCTGTCACAGACTAAACCTGCGCCTTATCTGCTGCAGACAGGAGACAGCTTTCATCTCATTGAATACCGTCGCAGAGAGGTCGTCAGTCACCACGCTGAGAATCTCAAAGCGCTGATAAAGCTCCTCGCCCGTCCCCGGCCACGCTTCCGGCGCTGGCACCTCGACCGTCATGCTTTGCCCAGCAGCCCTCTGCGCCTGATCCTGGAACAGGGCGAAGGCGACCAATGGCACGTCTGGTACTGGCGCCAGAAAGGTAAAGTTTTTCTTTATGTGATGGACCAGTACGGATCATTGCATTATCAGGAGCAAAGTGGCTCGGATATTCGTTCGACCCTGGTGCCTTTACTGAGGTTCATCCGCCGACTGAATCAACGCTGGGCTGATGAGTTGCAACAAGAGCGCTGGCCCCTGCACCTGAGCGAACTGCTGCTCGATGGCGAAACCCTGTCTTTCAGTGCGGAACGTCGCCGTATCCCCGTGGAAGCCCGTGAGCCTGCAACCATTGAAGTCAGCGCTAAATCGCACACAAAATCGGCTCTGGAAATATCCGTCAATGGCGTCACGCTGTCACAAGCCACGTCAGGCACTCAGTTATTGCAGGAGGCACGGCAAGCGATTATTGCTGCACGTGCCCACGACCACGCCCAACCTGTCTGGTTAAGCGATATCACTATCGATGACAACCGTCACCTGACCCGCCATCTGCAATTCAGACAACGGCTGGAGCACCTGTTAAACCATCCATCATCCGCCACCTATTCCCCGGCCCGCAAAGGACGCGCTCAGGCGCAGACATAGCACACCATTGCCCGTATAATGCGTGGCATTATGTGGGAGGTAGCCATGAACCTGAAAACCATCGCCTGTGTGTCTCTGATGTTGCTGTTCGCAATTGGCATCAGTGCCTGTGGTCAGAAAGGTCCGCTCTATCTTCCAGACTCCGAACAAGAACAAGAGCAGTAAGCCCATGTCAGCATTTTCATACCAGAACGGCAGCCTGCATGCCGAAAACGTCTCTCTGGCCGCACTCGCCAAAGAACACGGCACGCCTCTGTACGTCTACTCGCGCAGTGCCTTCGAACAAGCCTACCTTGCCTATACTGATGCTCTGGGTGAGTGGCCTCATCTGGTATGCTTCGCGGTCAAAACAAACTCTAATCTGGGGGTTCTGAACACACTGGCACGACTGGGCGCTGGTTTTGATATCGTCAGCATCGGTGAACTGGAGCGCGTTATCGCGGCTGGCGGTGATCCTTCGAAAGTGGTTTTCTCCGGTGTTGGCAAACAAGCCCATGAAATGCAGCGTGCGCTCGAAGTGGGCGTTCACTGTTTTAACGTTGAGTCTGAAGCCGAGCTTGAGCGCCTGAGCGCCGTAGCATCAGAACTGGGAAAAACAGCACCGGTATCCCTGCGTGTGAATCCTGATGTTGATGCACAGACTCACCCATACATTTCTACCGGCCTGAAAGACAACAAGTTCGGTATCGATATTAACGACGCCGTACGCATTTACGAAAAAGCCGCAGGCCTCCCGGGCCTGGACGTAAAGGGCGTCGATTGCCATATCGGCAGCCAGCTCACTGAAATTGATCCCTTCCTTGATGCACTCGACCGCGTTCTTGCACTGGTCGACGAACTCAGCGGGCGTGGCATCACCATCGAACACCTCGACCTTGGTGGTGGTCTCGGCGTGCGTTATCAGGATGAACAGCCTGCTACTCCGGCAGAGTACATTGCCGCGGTAAAAGAGCGTCTGGGCGATCGCACCTTCAAACTGATTTTTGAGCCGGGCCGTTCTATTGCCGCGAACGCCGGGGTCTTCCTGACTCAGGTCGAGTTCCTGAAGCTCAATGAGCACAAGAACTTCGCCATCATCGACGGCGCAATGAACGACCTGATCCGTCCTGCCCTCTACAGCGCATGGCAGGCCATTGTTCCGGTATCCGAGACTTCCGCTGAGCCAGAGCGCACCTACGACCTCGTCGGCCCTGTCTGCGAAACCGGAGATTTTCTGGGCAAAGATCGTCCATTGAAAATTGCTGCCGGAGACCTGCTCGCGGTAATGTCGGCAGGTGCTTACGGGTTTGTCATGGCATCAAACTACAACAGCCGTGGCCGTGCCGCTGAGATTATGGTCGACGGCGATAAGGCGTTTGTCGTCCGTGAACGCGAAACCGTCGCGTCATTGTTTGCTGGCGAAAGCTGCTTACCCGATTAATATCAGCCCGGATAAAGAGACAGTATATGTGGCTTAAATTCAGCAAGATGCATGGTATCGGTAACGACTTCGTTGTCGTTGATCTGATTACGCAGAGTGCGAACATTCGCCCGGAGCGTGTTGCCGAACTGTCGGACCGTAACTTTGGTATCGGCTTCGACCAACTGCTGGTCGTTGAAAAGCCAACCCGTCCGGATGTCGATTTCCAATACCGGATTTTCAATGCCGACGGCAGTGAAGTTGAAAACTGTGGCAACGGTGCACGTTGTTTTGCCCGTTTCGTCTACGACCAGAACCTGACAGGCAAACGTGACATTCGTGTTGAGACAGCCAGCGGTATCATGGAACTGCACCTGACCGACGACCGACAGGTCATGGTCGATATGGGCAAACCTGAGCTGATCCCGGAGAAAATCCCGTTTATTGCCGATGGTTTTGCTACCGAGTACACCATTGATGTGCCTGACGTCGGTATTATCAACCTGGGGGCAGTCTCTATGGGGAACCCACATGCGGTGATCCGCGTCGACGACATCGATACTGCTCCGGTCGAAACCTGGGGCCCGGCGGTGGAGTCCTGCAGGGAATTCCCGAACCGCGTCAATGTCGGTTTTATGCAAATTGTGAATCCACATCATATTCGCCTGCGGGTGTTCGAACGCGGCTCAGGTGAAACCCTGGCGTGTGGTACCGGTGCCTGCGCCGCGGTAGTTTCAGGCCAGCTTCGCGGCTGGTTGAATCAGGGCGTCAAAGTCAGCCTGCCGGGCGGTGACCTGTTCATCGACTGGGACGGCGAAGGCGCAGTGAAAATGACAGGCCCGGCTGAACGGGTGTTCGAAGGTAAAGTAAACCTCTGACCTCTAAGGAACAGACAGACATGAGCCAGACCCCGCGACTGACCGAAGCCGACGTAATCGCATATATGGAAGATCATCCCGACTTCTTTATCGGGAAGGACGACCTGCTCGCAGGTATGCGGATTCCACACAATAGCGGTCCGGCCACCAGCCTTGTTGAACGTCAGCTTGCCGTGCACCGTGAACGCAACGTTGAACTGAGACAGCGCCTGTCTGACCTGCTTGAAAACGCCCGCCGTAACGACCAGCTGTTCGAAAAGAGCAAACGGCTGGTACTGGCGCTGGTAGAGGCCACGACCTGGGTAGACGTTCAGGCTGCTCTGGATGACTCTCTGCGTAAAGATTTTTCGGTCGATGCCTGGGCCATGCTGCACTTTACCGAGCGTCAGCTTGAGCCACCGTTGATTGCGATTCACAGCAGTGAAGTACAACGCTCAGTGCACCGCCTGTTTAAAGGCCACAGAGCCATCTGCGGACAACTGCCCGAGGCCGACATTGCCCAACTCCTGGGCGTCGATGAATCCGCCTGCCGCTCTGTTGCAGCGGCTCATATCCGCGGCAAAGACAACCTCGGCATACTGACAGTAGCCAGTGAAGATCCAGGTTACTATCGTAGCTCGGTGGACACCCTGTTCCTCGACTTCATTGCCGACGTACTGGCGCTGCGACTACCGCAGATTCCGGTCAGCTGAACATGACCTTAGGGCTCATCACCTTCGACCTGGATCACACACTCTGGGATCCGACCGATGCGCTGATCGCAGCAGAACGCGCAATGTTCGACTGGATCAGCAAGCACTCTCCAGTGACAGCTGAATTTTATCCACCGGAAAAATTTCACGCCTACAAGAAAGATCTGGCGGCAGCCTACCCTGAGCTGACGGGCAAAGTGTCCGAATTTCGTTTTCAATTACTGCGCCGTATCTTCCTGCAGTCTGGCCACGACTCTGATAGCGCCCGACGCATGGCACAGGATGCCTTTGCAGCCTTCTATCAGGCGCGCAGCACCGACTTAATACTGTTTGAAAGTGTTGCTGAAGTAATGACAGAGCTGAAGGCGTCCTACCCTCTGATTGCTCTGACGAACGGCAATGCTGATCTGGATATCGCAGGGCATACCCATCTCTTTGATCGTCACCTGAAAGCCGATGACTACGAAGCCAAACCATCACCGGATATGTTCGAGGCTGCACTTCAGCACGCAGGCGTTGAGTCTCAACAGGCACTGCACATTGGTGATCACCCGGAGCAGGACGTCGCGGCAGCTCAGGCCGTAGGCATGAAAACTCTCTGGTTTAATAATAAGCAGGCTGACTGGCCGTTGGCGGATTGTCAGCCCGATGGAAAATTCAGTCACTGGTCGCAACTGGTTCAAGCGATAAAGGCTCTGGAAGGTAGTTGACCGTCAGTTCGCTGATGTAACCACCACTGCGGACCTTGCGCCCATCCGGCTCGCCTATGCCCGCTTCAATACGGGTGACGGAAATATCCTCAGGTACATCCTCAGCCAACCTGCCGAAATCCTGCTTCAGGTCACGCACGACAGAATACCAGCGACGTGGCGCTTGCTGAGCACCGCTGACTACCCAGACGAATTCATTCTCTTCGATTATTTCACGATGTGTCGTGCGCTCCGCCGGGTTCCACACATAATGCAGGCGATAGGTCTGATCGGCTTCTGTGCTTGAGAAGTCCACTGTCACGCGCATCAGCGCCGCACTTGTTTCTTCATCAAACTGATCCAGTGACCACTGCCAGCTTAGCTGAGGCCTCGCCCCTTCACTGACAAACGGGCGACTTAACAGAGCACGCCCCATCCGGCTTTCCAGACGTACGATTTCGCCCTTAATAACGTCATAGTGAGGCTCGATAGAGCAATGGCGGCAGTCTTTGTTCCAATCGTCGATGGATTTTGCGGAAAGCAGTACATCAGCAGACGTGGTGTTGCTGTATAGCCACAGAGCGGCGAATACGAACAGGGCCAGTGCAGCGGGTAAGGCGTGTAAACGGCGGCGGTATTTTCTGGAATGGCTGGTCATGTTTCTGCATCCTTGCGAATCAACTTGCCTGACTATTTTAGCACTTGCTCAGAAAACGACCAGTCACATAAAAAGAATTATCCGTTCTATGCGACTGGCATGACAGACTCATAGCAAACGAGTCGATTCAGATGGGACGGCTACCGTAGTTGGTCTGAGGCTTACGTGGAGGATCACCCATCACGTCCGAAGCGACTTCCTGAATTCGGCCGCCACGTGCCAGGAAGGCTTCGACATCTGACGCCATAGCCTCACGGAGCGCTTCGCGAGCAGCCTGAGAGCCATACTCAATATCATCATCTGAGGCGGCGGCCTCTTTTGTTCCGGTTTCCTGCTCGCCAGATTCCTCGTGCGAATCCTGATCGTTAAACTCATCTTCGTGCAGATCGTCATCATGTGCCATAAGACATCCCTCTTTCAGCGGTATTCATTTGATGGGAATACTTATAGACAAGACGGACGCCGCTTCCAGCAACGCTAACCATTGGTAACAAAAAAAACATCAAAGCCGGATTTCAGTCACTGCCAGAGAATCCTGGGTGCAATATTCCCGACGAACAGGCTTTCAGCAATCACACTTTCTGATAAGAACAGCAGACATAAAAAACCCGCCGAAGCGGGTTTCTCTTGAGACAGACTACGACGATTAACGTCCAGCCATGTACTTGATCGCGTTCAGGATTTCATCATCAGAACAGGTCGCGCAGTTACCTTTTGGAGGCATAGCGTTAATACCGTTGATGGCATTCTGGAGTGTTTCATCCATCCCCTTCGCCAGACGATCATCCCATGCAGCGGTATCGCCTTTCTTAGGTGCGCCCAGTACACCAGCACCGTGACATGCAGTACAGGCAGTGTTGTAAACTTCTTCACCCGTGCGAGGTTCACCAGCAACCACTGCAACGCCACCACATTCAGCGCCTACACATACCTCACCGACCGGAGCGATGCGCTCGCGGATTTTCTCAATCTGAGCGTCGCTCTCGGCGTATGCCTGAGCCATGACCAGAGTGGCGGCCGCCAGAATCAATGCTTTCAGTTGCTTCACGAAGATGTCCTCATCCAGTGCCAATCAGGCTTGTCGTAATTTTAGTGCACGCATTATAGCTACAAATCGTCCGGGTTTGAACGACTGGACATGATTCAGCGCAAGTATTCTGCCTCAGAGGCTCTCTGAAGGCTGTTATTTTCGTGATTCTTATACCAAACCTTACGCCCGCCCGTTCCCACATCATGCCCCGTGAGATAGAGTAAGCCTGAGACAGGTAAGGACTCTGACCATGAAAAACCCTCTATTGATTCTGCTGTTGCTGGCACCACTGACAGCCTGCACGCTTAAGGTAGCCGCCCCGGAAAAGCCGATTACCATCAATCTTAACGTCAAAATTGAGCACGAAGTCCGGGTAAAGGTCGAAAAGGACCTCGAGCAACTGTTTGAATCCGAAGACGATCTGTTCTGAACAAGGAGAAGACGATGAAACTCAGCAAAATGACAACCTTCGTCGCTGGCCTGTTGTTCAGTGTTGCTGCACTGGCCCTGGAACTGGACGATGCGAAAAACATGGGCCTTGTCGGTGAGCAACCCAATGGTTACCTCGGCCTCATCAGTGCAAACAGCCCCGAAGCGGCCGCTCTGGTGGTCGATATCAACGCCAAGCGTAAAGCCCGCTATCAGGAAATCGCGAACAAGCAGAACACGCAACTGGTCAACATCGAGCGGATTGCAGGTGAAAAACTGATTGAAAAAGCTCAGGGCAGCGGCGAATTTTACATGGACGGTTCAGGTCAGTGGCAGCGATAACGCCCTGACCTGAACATACGGAGAACGGACAATGACAACAACAGGCATCATTCTACTGGCAGTAATCGCCGGACTTATTCTTTTACTGGTCAGTGTGTACAACAAACTGGTCGCTCTTAAAAACCGGTTTCAGAACAGCTTCGCTCAGATCGATGTGCAATTAAAACGCCGCTACGACCTGATTCCTAACCTGGTTGAAACAGCGAAAGAGTATATCCGTCACGAGCGGGATACTCTGGAAGCCGTGATCAGCGCGCGCAACGAAGCCGCCGCTGGCCTCAAGGCAATTGGTGGCGACCCTGCGAACAGTGGTGGCATGGCTCAGTTAATGGGGGCTGAAGGCGCACTGGCTGGCGCACTCGGCCGCCTGAATGTCGTGATGGAAGCTTACCCGGAGCTGAAGGCAAACGAGAATATGATGCAGCTCACCGAAGAACTGAGCAGTACCGAAAACCGCATTGCCTTCGCCCGTCAGGCGTATAACGACTCTGTCATGGACTACAACACCTACCGCCAGAGCTTTCCAGCCGTCGTCGTTGCCGGCGCTTTCGGCCACAGAGAAGACGCGACACTACTGGAATTCGAAAACCGCGAAGTTCTCGAAGACGCACCCAAGATCAGCTTCTGAGACCCGCGTAACGTATGAACTTCTTTCGCCATCAGGAAGAGGCGCGCCGTAACACCGGGCGCCTCATTCTGTTGTTCAGCCTCGCCGTCATCGCCGTTGTCCTGACAGTTAACCTGCTGTTTATTGCCGGTATTCACTTCGCAACCTATTCATCAACCGAGGGCTCACGGGCCTTTGAGATTTATGATGGCGAGCATTGGGCTGTCGTCAGCTTCACGACGATGGCCGTGATCATGATTTCGAGTTTTTTCAGGCAGCTATCGCTCAGCAAAGGAAGTGACGTGGCAGATTCTCTGGGCGCTACACTGCTTGACCCTGGCAGCCGCGAAGCGGATGAGAGGCGACTCCTGAATGTCGTTGAAGAAATGGCTATCGCCTCGGGTATGCCCGTCCCGGATGTTTACGTCATGGAAGACTCCGGCATTAACGCCTTTGCCGCAGGCTACCAGCCGAGCGATGCCGTTATTGGTGTCACGCGAGGCGCAATATCGGCACTCACACGTGACCAGCTTCAGGGAGTTATCGCCCACGAATTCAGTCATATTTTCAACGGTGATATGCGCATGAACATGCGCCTTACCGGCATCATCTATGGCATCGTGTTTATTGGTGAAATCGGCCGTATGATTGTCCGCGGCTCACACAACCGCGGTTTTACGACACGTCGCACAGACCCACGGGCTGCCGCCTTCGGGTTTGCACTGATGGCGATTGGCTACGGCGGCGAATTTTTCGGCCGCATGATCAAGTCGGCGGTCAGTCGCCAGCGTGAGTTTCTTGCGGATGCATCCGCTGTGCAGTTTACTCGTAACCCTGATGGTATCAGTGGCGCTCTCAAAGTCATCGGTTATGGCGCGGGCTCCCGCGTTGGTTCACCGTCGGCGCTGGAGGTATCGCACTTCTTTTTTGGTCCGGTCATGCGCTTTCGCCGCACCATGTTTGCAACGCACCCACCGCTGGATGAACGTATTCAGAAAATTCAGCCGGGCTGGGACGGGCATTATCTGAAGCCACGAATGCAGCATATCGAAGTTCGGGACTTTGCCTACAACGACAGCGATGCCATCAGCGGTTTCTCTGCCGGACAGGGCGAGGCACCTGAAAACGTCGATAGTACAGATACTGCAGTGGCTCACGCTGATACCGGATATGAAGCGATACCTTACGAAGCACGCGGTGAAGAACTCCTCAGAAGTGAAATCGCGATCATTAACGCGATGTCTGCAGAGGCTCTGGTGTTTGCGTTGCTGATGAGTGGCTCGACCGAAGAGACGGCGCGTGAGCAGCAGAATATGATTCAGCAAAGGCATGGCAGCGACACCTTCCGCGAAGCCCTGCGCTACCTGAATGAAGCCAGACGCTCAGACAAAGAGGTGCGCCTTGAGCTGGTCGAGCGGGCAATGCCGGCACTGCGTCGTATGTCCCTCAAGCAGTACCGCACGATGAATCAGACCCTGGTCAGCATGATTCAGTTGGATAACAAGATCGACCTGTTCGAGTGGTGTCTGTACCGGCTGATTCTGCAATACCTCGGGCGCCACTTCGGCACCCTCCCGGCTTTCCGTCAGAAGCGTAAGTCTGCCCACGCACTTGCCGATGATATTGCTGTTGTGCTGGCGTACGTCGCCCATGCCGGAACGAAAAATTATCAGACTGCGGTGCTTGCGTTTGAAGCGGGAATTACATCAGAGCAACTACTGATGCGGGACTGCAACCCGGAACACGCGCCGCACAAAAGCCTGAAACCGCTGAATAAAGCATTGAGTGCTCTGATCGCAAGTGCACCGGAAGTTCGGGAGCGGGTCATGCGCGCCATTTCTGTGTGTGTGCATCATGACGGCAAAATCACGATGGAAGAGCGCGACATGATACGCACCCTGGGCGCTATTCTGGAAACTCCGCTCGGCATGTTCGAGAACCCGGCTGAGCTGATCGACTGAGCGGGTGTTCTCAAATCAGACAAATCCAGATCAGCCTTCCCGCAATACGGTCAGCGGCGGAACCCGACTGACTCTGCGCAGCATCAAGCTGCCCGGAATCGCCAATCCAAGGGCCGTTGCCGGCGGCAACCAGAGCCACGCCCAGCCAAGACTGCTGTAGGGAATATCCAGCAGGCCAATATACAAACCCGCCGTCACTAACTCCGCACCGATTAAGGCCAACACGGCTGACAGTACACCCAGGAGTGCGAACTCAACCCACTGTGCCTGACGCAGCTGTTTCCGCGCTGCACCTAAGGTCCGCAGCACAGCCCCTTCAGTCAGTCGCTCGCGTGTCGATGTCAGTAACACAGATAACATCACCAGAACAGCGCCCAGCAATACAAACACCAGAATTAGCTCGACTGCGGTCGTCAGTCGTTGCAGCAAGGTCTGCACCTGCGAAAGAATCGCGCGGGTATCAATAAAGGTGATGCCCGGGTATTTCCGGATCAGAGAAACCAGTGCGCCCTCATGCTCATCGGCAAGGTGGAAGCTGGTCATGTAGCCCATGGGTAACTCTTCCGTCAGATCAGGTGAGAGCATCATGAAAAAGTTCGGTGTCATGGCCGTCCAGTCGAGACGACGGAGACTGGTTATTTCTGCATCAAGGTCGACGCCAGCCGCACGGAAAGTCAGTACATCCCCTAAGCCCAGCCCCAGGCGCTCGGCCAGCTCGTGCTCAACAGAGACCTGCCCCGGGCCTGCGGCAGTCTTTGCCCAGTCACCACCGACGACTTCGTTATTGTCAGGCAGGGTTTCAGCCGTGGATGTAATCAGATCACGGTTGATGGAGCGATCTTCGGCAATGTCCATCTCACTGACCGGGGTACCGTTCACCTGTACCAGGCGCATGGGAATCATAGGGTACAAAGCCTGCGTCTCAATACTGTGATTCGCCAGTGACTCAGAGAATGCATCACGCTCGAAAGGCTGGATGTTCAGGGCAAAAATGTTCGGCGCATTGTCAGGCATACTGCGTTGCCAGTCGGCCAGAAGGTCCGTGCGCAACATGCCGATAATCAACATCACCATCAGGGTCATCGCGAACGCCAGTAGCTGCCCGGCTGTTGCGGTGTGACTACGGCTCAGATGCTGCCAGGCAAACCTGAGGCTGAGCGGAAGCTTTCGGTTCCGTAACAGGCGCCCGGCAAGCCTCAGGCCGCCTCGCAATAACAGAAGTAAAATCAGTAACGTCGCAGCGCCGCCTATCATCAGGCCGCTACTGAGCATGACATCCTGCGTCAGAAGAGAAAGCAGAATTGTCAGAGAGCCCAGCGCCAGCGCATAAATAAGCCAGCCCTTGAGCGGCACTGGCACAAGGTCCCTTCGCAGCACCCGGAGCGGACTGATTGAAGACAAGGGCAACAGGTGCGGTACGCCAAAACCAAACAGGCCTAAAAGGCCGGCGCTGAGCCCAAGCGCCCACGCACTCAGAGTTGCTGGCGGCAGGCCTTCCGGTATCAGACCAGACAACACCTGCAATAAACCTAACTGCAGAATATAAGCAAAAAAGGCACCCAACATGGTCGCTGCGCCCCCGAGAATCAGAAGCTGGGCAAGAAAAATGCGAAGCACTGAGGCCCGCGGCAGGCCAAAGGTTCGCATCAAAGCACTGATATCAAAGTGACGCTCAGCATAACGGCGAGCACTGACCGCAACCGCAACACACGAGAGAACGACGGCAAGAATGGCCGCGAGACCAAGATAGCGGCGCGCGCGATCGAGAGAAGCCGACATCTGCCGGTTTCCATCACCCAGGGATTCAAATGACTGATTGGCTTTCAGCTCGACCGAGCTTTGAAACTGCTCCAACAGACCGCCATCACCGCTCAGCATCAGCCGGTAGCGCACACGGCTGCCGGGCCCCAGCATAGGGCTGCCCTCCAGCTCACTCCAGTGCACCATGATGCGCGGTGATAAGGTGTAAAAGTTGCCTCCCCGGTCACTCTCCTTCTCAATCAGGCCAGTGATCCGGTAAGTTTTGCCACCCAGATCTGCTTCATCGCCCAGGCCGATATTCAACAACGACAGCAGGCGTGCCTCGACCCAGGCCTCTCCCGGCTCTGGGCCAGACGACCGCATGGATGCAACTTCATCATCAATACCCCTGACCAGAAGCTCGCCACGCAGGGGATAACCTTCATCGACCGCTTTCACCGCCGACAACGTCATCTCGTCACCGGCGACAACCACACTGGGGAACGTCAGAGTACGGGCTCGCTCCAGGCCCAGCTCATCGGCCTCCACCAGCCAGTCCTCTTCGAGCGGAGTGGTCGAACGAACCCGGAGGTCCGCCCCGAGCATGTCATTGGCACTGGCCTGCATGGCCAGATCCAGTCGTTGGCTGAATATGGCAATCGCCGTAGTGACAGTCACCGCCAGTACCAGTGCCAGGAAGATCAGCGTGAGCTCGCCACTACGCAATTCTCGGCTCATCAACCTTAACGCCAGCCGAAGCTCTGTGAATCTACCTGCGGTATTTGTCATCAGGCAATTTCCTCTAACACACCGTCCGCCATTTTCAGGCGCCGGTCACAGCGCTGCGCCAGACGATCGTCGTGTGTAACAAGCACCAGAGTGGTGGAAGATTCTTCGTTTAGCCGGAATAAAAGGGACTCAACCTGTTCGCCCGTCGCACGGTCCAGGTTGCCAGTAGGCTCATCCGCGAACAGAATTTCGGGCTGCCCAGCGAAGGCACGGGCCAATGCCACACGCTGCTGCTCACCACCCGATAACTGGCTTGGATAGTGCGCAAGCCGATCAGCCAACCCGACGGAATGAAGCAACCCGGTTGCCTCTTTATCAGCATTCTTTTTGCCGACGATCTCAAGCGGCAACATCACGTTCTCAAGCGCTGTCAGCCCCTGAAGCAGATGAAAATTCTGGAATACAAAAGCAACACCACCGGCACGAATCGCCGCCCGCTGGTCTTCGTTCAGCCCGCTCATGGGTTGCTCGAGCAGCGTGACTTCCCCCTCCGTGGGCAAATCGAGGCCCGCAAGAATACCCAGCAATGTCGACTTACCACTGCCTGATGCACCGACAATAGCCACACTTTCTCCACGCTTGATATGCAACGAAACACCCTTCAGGATGGTCAGAGGTTCTTCGCCACTGCGAACTGTTTTCACTAAGTGATCGGCACTGAGAGAGGTAATATCTGTGTTGTCCGGCATACCGAAGGGTTTCCTGAAAGTTAAATCGTTAATGTCAGTGTTTATTACTCTGGCAATGTTCGTCTGTTCGGTCGTGCAGGCAGAAGAACAGACACAGCAACCACCAAAACTGCTGATTGTTGGCGACAGTATCAGTGCGGGGTTTGGCGTCCCGGTAGAAAAACAATGGCCTCTGCTATTAGAGCAGAAACTGCAGAACCGGTTTCCGCAACTCACTGTTGTCGTTGCAGCAATAAGCGGCGATACCACCTCTGGCGGTCGGAGCCGCTTACCCGCCTTATTAAAGCGCCATCAACCCGACGTCACCCTGCTTGCACTCGGCGGCAACGACGCATTGAGAGGTACACCACTCTCGCTGGTCAGAAATAATCTGACGGCCATGATTAAGGCCACACAGGAATCGGGCTCGGAGGTTATTCTGGCTGGCATGCAGATCCCACCTAATTATGGGCCAGCATACACAGAGGGCTTCAGAACTCTGTATATAGAACTGTCAGGAAGTTACAACACAGGTCTGGTGCCTTTCCTGCTGGAGGGCGTGGCGACAGTAGATGGCATGATGCAGGACGATGGCATTCATCCCACAACAGAGGCGCAACCGACACTGGCCGATAATGTTGCGCCCGAAGTACTTAAGCTGATTACTCCTCAGGCAACGCCTGCGGAGTAATAACAAGCTCGCTCGTATCCACGCCCAGTGCTTCCAGTTCACCAAGAATCATTGCGTATGTGTTCTCGCTCATCTCCGGCGAGCGGCTCAGTATAAACAGGGTGTATTCAAACGGATCAGTGACCGCCGCATACTCGTACCCCGCCTCATCCAGAACAACAATCAGATAGTTCGGGTAAGGCAGGTCTGGCGCTCCGGGGAACACAACTTTGAGCTTGGAGTTCGTCTCTTCATCCCAGATGGTTGCGTTGCCTGTGATCTGGTTCAGTTCGCCGTCCAGAGTGTCCTGATATCCCTTATTCAGCACTTCGACCGAGCCGTCCTCGAGCAGAGTGTATTCTGCGGTTACCCCAACCAGCCCCTCATTAAACGAGACTTCATTGGCGGCGATCTGGTACCAGAGCCCCATATAGCGCGGGATATCAACAAAAGGAACAGTTTCAACAATACGGCAGGCTGACAGAGATAAAGCTGTCAGAGTAAGCAGTATGAGACGGGTGAGGTGCTGCATGGTTATCTCCTGAGTCTGTGTGCATAAGTAATATATACAAAAGCTATACACAAACAATACAAAAGACAAGACACAGTTCAGGTCAGCTCAGGAAATACCGCGCTCCCGCAGTGCCGCAATCGCCTGAGCACGATTTGCCACTTCAAGTTTACTGAAAAGATTGGACGTATAGTTCTTCACTGTCCCCAGACTCAAGCAACACTGATCTGCGATCTGCTGATTCGTCATACCTGCGACCAGACAGCGTGCCACCTCGAACTCCCGGGCGCTCAGATCCCAATCCTGAGAGTGATGGTTCAACGCCGGAAATACCTGTTCACCAGCCGCCACGGCCTGAAGCGCGGAGACCAGCTCACTTATTTCCACACTCTTTGCCAACCAGCCTGAAGCACCATTACGACGGGCCTCACGACTTAGCGCCGCATCCGCGAAGGTCGAGAGAAAGACCACAGGTGTACGGAGTGCTGGCTTCAGAGAGTTGAGGGTTTCTATACCGTCCTGACCAGGCATATGGAAATCGAGCAGTACCAGATCACACCCGGAAGGATGCTCGCCTAACCAGTCCGTCAGTGCCTGCCCAGACTCAAGAGTGGCAACGACCTCGAACGCCCCCGACATTTCCAACAGGGTTGCTACGCCCTGCTGTACCAGAGCCTGATCATCTACCAGAACGAGTTTCATCATACGCTGGCCTCCGGCAACCTGATGCTCCAGGTCAGTTGATTCTGGTCAGACATTTCGACCAAAAAGCAGCCATCCATCGCGGCTATTCGCTCTTCCACACCTGAAAGTCCATTGCCGTAGCTGAACTCACCCATGTACTCAGCCAGATCTGTCAGCTTCAGTTCGATAGATCCATTACTGTAGTGACTGCGGATTTCAACCTCCCGCCCCGCAGAGTGTTTCATCACATTGGTCAGAAACTCACGCACCACTGACAGCAGAGTTTCACAACACTGAGGGTCGGAGATCTTCACCTTCTCATCCCACAAGGTCGTGACTTGAAGCGTTGTAGCCTGATCAACCAGATCGGTTAAAGCATCATAGAAATGAGCGGAAGGCACCTGACGTAACCCCGATACAATGTCATCCAGAACAGCGAACATCTTCCTGCTGGCATCCCGCGAGCGTTCCAGAGGCGCGACAATATCATCAGACAACTCTAAGCGACCGGCCTGCTGCTCTAGAATCTGAAGATTCATATGCAGAGTCGCGAGCTCGTGCCCCATATTATCGTGCAGGTTATGACGGATATTACGCCTTTCCAGCATCCGTTCAGATTCGGCTATCTGAGCCTGTGCCATGCGCAGCTCATCACCCATAACCCGCAGACGCCTGACCTCACTGATCTCAACTACGATACTCAGGCCAAAGCTCCACAAGACCAGCTGCATAAGCATGCACAAACAGAAAATAAGCCATTGATCCTGTGGGAACTGCATCGCAAACAACACGGCGACCAACATATTGAAGCTGAGTGAATATTTGGGTGAAAAACGGACAACAAGAGACGCCGAGTTCACCACCATCAACACCGCGTAGGGCGCACTTTCGGAAGGTACCTCAGCAACGTCCATCAGAAGAATGGAGCAAAGATGTGACCCCACCAGAAACAACCAGAACCGCCAGTCACGATTATCGACGCGCCATGCGAGATTGTTCATCAGCAACTCCCGGGTGCCCAGGAATGCCAGAGCACAGAAGCAGAAAACGCTGGTCGCCATCAATGAAGTAGCCAGCATCCTTTGCTCAGGAGGACACACCGACAAAACAATGTAGGCAGCGATTGCCCAGGCATTGATGCCCAGCGTGATAATGATGCCTGCACGCAGAATATAGGGTATCCGCAAAGGCAGTGTGACGGAGTCCATGTGAGAAATACCAGTTATTATCGTTATGGCGCTCAGAGTATTTCATCCTCGCTGGGTCAGCAAATGATGAGGATCAGAAACCATGGAGTCAGTAATTAAGCCTTTGCTAATAAGTACGAATAAAGTACCACTTTTGTGATCGCTTTCCTTGCTAAATGCCTGCCAAGTGTATGAACGGCGCGTCGCCGTTGTAGCTTTGAATTGCAAGCTTAGGTAAAGTTCGTGGGCAATCGATTGGGGGATTGATTATGAAACATTCAGTACTTAGCGCAGCCATTCTGGCCGCGACCTCTGCGTCAGTTATGGCTCAGGAATTACCTTACTACTTCACGGTGGGCGCCGCGCACACTGAAAACGAAATCAGTGTTGATCACTTCGGCGATCACATGAAACACAGTTACACCAACGAACTCTCTCTGGGTTACATGCTCAAAGACAGCCTCGCTCTCGAGGGTAGCTTTGTTATCCCATCCATCATCCAGGACGATTCTCGCGCAGATATCGAGCAGTTCCGCTTCAGCAGCCTGTATTTCCTGTCTGACGACGCCTTGAAACCTTACCTGACAGCAGGCCTGGGCTTTGAAGAAATGCGCACCGACGGTGGCAGCGCCTCAAACGCTCTGGCTTCTCTGGGCGCCGGTGTGCAATACGATTCTTCGGAGCGTATCTTTGCCCGCGCTGAAATTCGTTACGATGACATGATCAACGAATATCCAGAACACATGAATTACGTCATCGAAGTGGGTTACCGTTTCGGTTCTGCTGCGGTCGCTGCAGCTTCAACTGCGGCAGCGGGTAGCACAGTAGCCAGCAACAATATGACTGACGACAGCCAGCTGACCGCAGAACAGGTCAACGAGCTTCCAGCGACAGCGGCCGGCATCCCAGCCAAATCTGCTTTTGAAGACAGTGACAATGATGGCGTCGCTGACAGCGTTGACCAGTGTGCTGACACCGGTAAGGTGGCCATGGTAGGCAGCAATGGTTGTGACCTGATCAAAACCGTCGAAGCTCTGCTGCGCTTCCCGCTGAACAAAGCTGGTATGCCGGGCAAAGCGACTGCTTACCTGGATCAGATTGCCGCTCAGGCGAAAGAAGATAAAGATCTGAAGATCATCGTAAAAGGTCATGCCGACGAGACTGGCAGTGACGAATTCAATCAGTTCATCTCGATGGAACGTGCGAAAACCATTGGTAACTATCTGATGGCTCGTGGCGTAAGCAAAGATTCGATTGAACTGAGAGCGCTGAGTGATTCTCAGCCGATTGCTGATAACACTACCGAAGAAGGCCGCCAGCTCAACCGTCGCGTTGAACTGACCGTCGAATAACGGTTTGTAGCATATTATCAGGGAGGCTCAGGCCTCCCTTTTTTTGATCTGCGCTTTGTGTTCTGGGCCAGCCAGCTCAGGACTTAGGCATAAAACGCTGAAGATGGAACATTCCAAAAATAAAAACCTGAATAGCGTCCAGGCGCACGTTGGTGCTCTTCTTGCGGAAAGCTACCCAGAAAAGCAGCACCTCCAGTACGTGAATACCCGCGACGATCAGGCCGATGGTCGGCAGATAACCGAGCAAGCCATCCCAACCCTGCACCCAGGCAGTAATCGCCAGTACCCAGAATAAAAATGTTGCTGCTTTCATAGCTACGGTATTCATTTATTGCTCCAGCTAAGTCTTAGTTAACTTCTGACCAGAAGTCAGAAAAGTATGATGACGCAGATTGCCTGATGCCATTTCAGTTGCACAGGTGCGGTTGTGCCACCTTGCGTTGCCAATGAAAGCAGACATTCGCACGCCGGCTGGTTAGAATGTCGGTCCAGATTGGGAGGTAGGCATGTCCGACAATAAAACAACTCATTTCGGCTACGAGACCGTTTCGGTCGACGAAAAAGCTGGAAAAGTGGCTGATGTATTTCATTCTGTCGCTGCGAAATACGATGTAATGAACGACCTGATGTCATTCGGCGTCCACCGCCTCTGGAAACGCATCACCATCGATATGAGTGGTGCCCGTCCGGGTAATCAGATTCTCGACCTCGCCGGTGGCACCGGTGACCTGACGCGTAAGTTTTCACGCATCGTCGGCCCACAGGGCAAGGTTGTACTCGCTGATATCAACTCATCCATGCTGAACGTCGGTCGCGACCGCCTGACCGATCAGGGGTACGTGGGTAACATCGAATACGTTCAGGCAAACGCCGAGTGTCTGCCGTTTGAAGACAACAGCTTTGACGTAATCACTATGGCCTTCGGCCTGCGTAACGTTACCGACAAAGACAAAGCACTGCGCTCTATGGCGCGTGTACTCAAGCCAGGCGGCCGTCTTCTCATCCTCGAATTTTCCAAGCCGACGAACCCGGTCATGAGCAAGGCCTACGACCTGTATTCGTTCAGCGCCCTGCCTTTTATGGGCAAGCTTGTTGCGAACGACTCTGAAAGTTACAAGTATCTGGCTGAATCCATTCGTATGCATCCGGATCAGGAAACGCTGAAAGGGATGATGGAAGATGCCGGCCTCGTGCGCTGCAGCTACAACAACATGACCAGTGGTGTTGTTGCTCTGCACCGGGGAATCAAACCCTGATGCTATCGGCGGTCTTCAGTCAGGCGATGTGCCTGCCCGTTGAAGGGCTTATTAATCGTGCGCTTCGCCAGGACACAGCAACACTTTCACGACTGGCTCGTCAGGAAGGTCGTATGGCCGCCGTCGATATAGAGGGCCTGGGTCGCTTTAATATTCGCCTGCTGCGTGATGGTATCGCTCTGAGTATGACACCCGACTCAGACACCGAGGTGGTACTGAGTGGCAAGCTGGCGGATTTTCTTGAGCTGGCCCGCGCCGACGATAAAGCACACGAACTGATCAACAGCGATATCGATATGGATGGAGATACCGAGCTCGCACTCTATCTGACCCGTACCGTACAGGCGTTAGACATTGATTGGGAAGCTGCCATACAGCCGCTGACAGGCAGCCTGGTCGCCCACCAGATCGGTAAGGGGTTACGTGGCCTCAGGCGCTGGGGCCGTGACACCGGGTCAACCTACCGCACCGCCGCGAAAGAATACCTCGAAGATGAGCTGAAGGCAGTGACACCGTCAGCCATGCTCGATGACTTTGCAACACAGACAGATGATCTGCGCCTGATGATGGATCGTGTAGAAGCCCGGATTGCCGGTCTGGAAAACAAGAAAAAGACTGAGGACTGAGCGTGGGTAACCTCTGGCGACTCTGGAAAATACTCTTCATATTTACCCGCTACCGGCTGGATGCTCTTGTTCCAACCGACCAGCTACCACTTAAAATCCGCATTCTGCTGTGGCTGGCCCCATGGCGCCTGAGTCCGGTGCCGAGCAAGCTCAGCCGCGGCGCACGCTTGCGCCTTGCACTGGAAGCTTTGGGCCCTATTTTTGTTAAATTCGGCCAGATTTTATCCACACGCCCGGATCTGATACCCGAAGACATTGTCGCAGAACTTAAAAATCTGCAGGACAATGTAGCCCCCTTTCCGACCGAGACCGCACTCAAACTGATCGAAGAACAACTCGGGCAACCCATCAGCGAGATGTTCGCCGAGTTTTCCGAAAAGCCGCTCGCGGCCGCTTCCATTGCACAAGTGTATGCCGCACGCCTCTTTGGCGAGAATTCAGAAGCCGGTAAAGAAGTCGTGGTTAAGGTCGTCCGTCCGGGTATCGAGGACACCATTGAACGCGACCTGCAGTTGCTGGAGTTTATGGCTGTACTGCTGGTTAAGTACTCCGCTGAAGGCCGTCGTTTAAAGCCTGTTGAAGTCGTTGAAGACTACCGCCACACCATTTACGGTGAACTGAACCTCCAGATTGAGGCGTCTAACGCAACTCAGTTACGTCGTAATTTCTCAGAATCCGAACTACTGTACATGCCAGAGGTTTACTGGGAATACACGCGCAATAAAGTGATGGTCAGCGAGCGCATCTACGGTATTCCTGTGGCTAACATCGACGAGCTGTATGCCCAGAACACCAATATGAAATTACTCGCCGAGCGCGGCGTAGAGATTTTCTTCACTCAGGTATTCCGCGACAGTTTCTTCCATGCCGACATGCATCCGGGCAATATTTTTGTTTCGCGCGAAAACCCATCAAGCCCACAATATATCGCCATCGACTGCGGTATCGTTGGCAGCCTCACCGACGAAGATCTGCACTATCTGGCGATGAACCTTATGGCCTTCTTTAACCAGGACTATCATCAGGTCGCACAACTGCACGTAGACTCTGGCTGGGTGCCGCCAACGACAAAAGTTCATGAGTTCGCCGCATCGATTCGCAGTGTCTGTGAGCCTATCTTCGAGAAGCCTCTGTCAGAAATTTCATTCGGGCAGGTACTGATTCAGCTGTTTGCGACCGCCAGACGCTTCAATATGGAAGTTCAGCCGCAGCTGGTACTCCTGCAGAAAACCCTGTTGAACATCGAAGGGCTGGGCCGACAGCTGTACCCGGACCTTGATCTATGGACAACCGCCAAACCTTACCTTGAACGCTGGATGCGTGAGCGCTTTGGTCCGAAAGCCGCCTGGAAAGAGTTCAAGCGTCAGCTACCCGGCTGGGTAGAAAAAGCGCCGCAGATCCCTAACCTGATGCACGGTGCCCTGACCCGCCTCAATCATCTCGATGAGAATCAGTTGAGAATGCAGGAGCAATTAGAGGTTCTGAACGCCGCGCTCGAAGCCCAGCGTTTACAAAAGCGCCACCAGACACTAGGGATCATGACTACCATTACTGGCGGCTTGCTGTGGTGGCAGTCTTACGCATTAGCACTGCCAGAAATTGCAGGATTAAGTATCGGCGCCGCCGGCCTGATATGGCTGGTACTGAAGAGCTGATACAGGAATCACGGGCGCAGATTTGGCATTAGGCACAGTCGGCGCTCTACGGTATCCTTCGCGTTTCAGAACAGATGAAACAGGGTTGAATGATGAACTGGCTTGATAAAGTGAAGTGGGATAACGATGGATTAGTACCGGCCATTGCCCAGGATCATGCCACCGGCCGTATCCTGATGATGGCCTGGATGAATCGTGAAGCCCTCGAACTGACCGCAAAAGAGCAGCGCGCGATTTATTACTCGCGCTCGCGTCAGAAGCTCTGGCGCAAAGGTGAATCATCTGGCCACGTACAGAAGCTTCACGAACTGCGCCTCGACTGTGACAGCGACGTTATCGTCATGCAGGTTGAGCAGATTGGCGGTATTGCCTGCCACACCGGACGTGAAAGCTGCTTTTACAAGGTGTACGAAAATAACGACTGGGTCGACGTAGATCCCGTCCTGAAAGACCCAAGTGACATATACTGAGATTCTTATGAGCGATATTCTTCAGCAGTTAGGTGATATTCTGGAAGAACGCAAAGGTGCAGAGGCTGACTCCTCTTATGTCGCCAGCCTGTACCACAAAGGCCTGAACAAAATTCTGGAAAAGGTGGGTGAAGAAGCCACCGAAACCATACTGGCAGCAAAAGATGCTGAGACCAGTGGTGACAATAAAGAGGTCATTTACGAAACGGCCGACCTTTGGTTCCATAGCCTGGTCGCACTGGCGAAACTGGGCGAGCGCCCTGAAGCGGTCATTAACGAACTGGCGCGCCGGTTCAACATGTCAGGCTTAGAAGAAAAAGCCTCTCGTACAAAGAAATAACGGAGAATAACTATGCTTGGCGGTATCAGTATCTGGCAACTCCTGATCATTCTGGCGATCGTCATTATGATTTTCGGCACTAAGAAGCTACGTAATATGGGCGGCGACCTGGGTGGCGCGGTCCGTGGTTTCAAGAACGCAATGAATGAAAAGCCTGACGAAAAAGACGTGTCCGAGGACGATAAAAAGCCGGAATCGCTGACCAGCCAGTCAGCTGAGAAAGCTCCGGAAAAAGACGCAGAATTCAGCAAGACCAAGGATCAGGATAAAGCCTGATGTTTGATATGGGCTTCATGGAGCTGATGGTCATCGGCGTCCTTGCATTGCTGGTACTCGGCCCGGAGCGGCTGCCGAAAGCAGCCCGCACGATGGGGCTGATTATTGGTCGTGTGCGTCGCTCGGTCAGCAACTTTCAGGAAGATCTGGAAAGGCAAGCCCGCACCGAAGAGCTGAAAGCCAAACTTCGTGATCCAGCGGCAACCTTTCTTGATGAAGACATTCTGAATCCAGCGTCCATGAGAAAGCCTAACGTGACTCAGGAAACATCGCAGGAAAAAGAGCCTGCATCGACTGAGAGCACGCCTGAACAGCTGACTGACCAGGCGGCCGAAAAAACACCTGAGCTTTCGAAGAAGCCATCTGAAGAAAAACCTCAATGACCGATCAAGAACAGCCTCTTATTGCCCATCTGGTTGAGCTGCGCAACCGCCTGCTGCGTGCGGTGCTCCTCGTTCTGGTGATTTTTGCGGGCTTGTTCTATTTCGCCAACGATCTCTACCTGATCCTGGTTGAGCCGCTGTCGGTACTGATGCCGGTCGAAGGCCAGATGATCGCCACGGGTGTTGCATCGCCCTTTCTGGTACCTTTCAAGCTGACCTTTGTACTGGCCGTTCTGGCTGCAGTGCCCTTTATACTGCACCAGATATGGGCTTTTATTTCGCCGGGCCTGTACCAGCATGAGAAAAAGTTCGCTATTCCTCTCCTGCTGTCGAGTATTCTGCTTTTCTACGCAGGCATTGCCTTTGCGTATTTTGTGGTACTGCCACTGGTGTTTGGCTTTTTCACCGGCATTGGGCCGGAGGGTATTTCATTCATGCCCGACATCAGCAATATTCTCGACTTCTCGCTGAAGATTTTTTTCGCCTTTGGGATCGCCTTTGAGATTCCGGTCGCCACCTTTCTGATGGTGCTCAGCGGCATGACTACTGTGGAGTCTCTCAGTGGTAAACGGCCTTATATTTTTCTTGGCTGTTTCGTCGTAGGGATGCTGGTAACACCACCGGATGTTATTTCACAGACTATTCTGGCACTGCCGATGTATCTGCTATTCGAGGCGGGAGTTCTTGCTTCACGCTTAATCCGCACACAAGAAACAGAAGCTTCTGAGGCCGATTAAAAGCGACCTTTTTAGCGGCTCAGCAGCAAAGCTAACGCTAACACGACAGGCGTCAGCAGTGTCGCCATCACATTCATACCCAAGGCATCTGGTGCCGCTGCAATATTCTCACGTTCCTGATTCAGAGCTGTCAGCGTCTTCAGCGTAAGCGCCCATGGAATGAGTGCCAGCAAGACCCATTGTGGCCACACACCTGACATAGCCGCCATCACAATTAATCCGGCGACTGAAAAGGTCATGATATTAAAGGCCCGAATTCCCGCAGAAACGCCATACCGAATCAACAAATGCTCTCGACCATGTGCTTTATCGGCTTCGATATCAGGAAACTGATTTGCCAGCAGCAAATTATTTACCATCAGAAAGACGACCGCCGCGCCAAAAGCCACGCAAACCGGCTGCTCAAGTCCTGCGACAATAGCCGTCCCTACCACCATCAGAACGCCAAACCCCAGCCCTGGAGCAAACAAACAAAGGTAGGGTAAACGATTAATGACCGAGGTATAAAACCACACCAGAAGCACCCCTATGCCGCCCAACAGCCACAAGGCGGGGTACGCTAATGACAGATAAACACCGATGATTACAACGCACAACAATGACAGGACAGCTCCGGCCAGTACCCAACCTGCCGCCTGCGGATGTTCGGGCAAACCTCCGCTTCCGCCGCTGAACGGCGTGCGGTCGGTGACAAGATCAAGGCCGCTTTTAAAGTCCTGATATTCATTGAGCATATTGACAGATATATGCGCGAGCAAAGCACCAAGTACAACCCAGATCAGATCAGGATTTAATTGAGGAGAGTATCCTGAGGCAGCAAACCCCATCAGCAGGCAAACGGGGGTCAGGATCAGAAAAGGGGGGCGGGTCGTTTTAAGTGTCGTTGTAAAAGTTGATGCATCCATGCCGCTGTCTCTGTGCTTTACCGCATCGGTGGCAAATCCGATATCAGGCTACTCTCAGTCAAAGCAGGGCTGTCTACCAGGGTTTCGGTGTGACACTGCCAACCTGCATTTCTGCGACGCTGCACAATCTCCTGCGCTTTGCGCTCACAAAATCCTTCTGCTGTTTTTGCATTCCAGACCACCCGTTTTTCTTCCGGTGTCGTAAAATGCACTTCACACGGCAAGCTCCATCCTTGTGGATATACCACCTGAATAGCATGCCATACCTCTCCACTCTCGCAGACAGTACGTTCTTCTTCTGCCGCCATTGCGAATGACGTCAGAAAACATAAAGGGAGTATTCTTATTATGTTCATATTCTTCCCTGATTAACCTGCAGCGCTGACAGGGGCCAACTGATCCAGCAATTTCGCTAGCCGACGGGCAGCAAGATGCAGTCTCGACCGGACCCAATGACGATCAGCAGCGATATCATCGTCTTCGAAACGGGCGCCTTTCCTGTAATTCCGATAGATCTCCCGGGTCTTTTCCAGCGACTCATTGGCCCAGTCTTCCGGACTACCCTCGCGCAGAAATTCCACAGAAAAAGACGCGATAAGATTGCTGTCTTCCGTTAAAGTTCCCGACAGGCTAGGCACATCTCGATCCCAGAACGCATGGAGATTAGTGCGCTCGCCCCGATAATATATCCGCGTCTGATTGCCGCCACGGTCATCTGAATAGCTGACGTGCAATGGCTGATGTACGTCGCCGACAAAATGCCCGAGAAACGCCAATGCTTGCCAGTCGGTATCCGGAGCCCTCTGCAGACGCTTCTGCATTACGCGTATTTCCTCCGTTACACATCCCTTGCCCGGGCAATGTGTACGATGCACAGAGGTATCCTTACGCGCAACGTTGATGTAGTGCCACACCGACGTGTGCTTATAGTCGTCTATCTTTCTTACCCGGTCAGGCCAGCCGCACAATTGCGCGAATGAACGAGCCTCCCGCGACTGCCAAACCAACCCGGAAATCATTTTCTGTGTTTCAGGCGCCGCATACTGATAAGCAAGATCGCACACCACCGCATGACTGGCATAACTGAACGCGTGCGCACCTGAGGCGAACACTGTCATGAACAAGACGGCGAATACTGCGCGCTGTATGCTGTTTATCTTCATAGGCCTATTCTGGGTCAGCTTAGCGTTATTGTGAACCGGGCATCATGGCACATTGAGCCAGAATGTCCTGCCACTTTGTAACATGTCTGCGGTGGGCATTGAGCATAGCGGCCCGCTCTTCCTCCAGAACATTTATGACATCCACCTGCCATTCATCGACAACACCGGTTGGGGCAAGAGAAGAAATGACACTCAGATAACCGATAAGCTCAGCACTGAAGCGGTCAGTTTTACTCAGATAGGGTTGAAGCACACCGGCGTAATACTTATGGAAGACATTCTGCAGAATCTCGGCCTGAGGAGTCCGGCGGCCCGCCGGACACAGCGGACGGTCGCCAAGGCGCTGCTCAAGAAGTCGTGCTCCCTTGATGCTCACATCCATAAGTGCTCGATTGGTTAAACGCCAGCGCCCGATGGCCGCTGTCGCTAACATCTGTTGCTGATGAGACTCCATCACTGCCGATTCGTATTTCCACTCGCCTGACTGCCACTGTTGTCCCTGCTGTACGACATACGCGAGAGCCTGGGTTGCCGCCAGTAATGTCGTCTGATCTTCCGCTGAGGATTCTGCCATCGGGATCAGTCCTTCTGACCGGGATAGAAAAGCCTGCCACTCCTCAGACGAGAGCCAGGCATTCCACCAATACGTCATTCTGGCATCGTATTTCTGCTGCAGAAGGCGACGTAACTTCTCAGCAAGCTCGGGATCATCCTCCCCCAGAACGTCGATGCACTCCGGCGCACTTAGCATCAGGTCACGTTGTAGATGAAGTCTCTGACTGGGCGCTGCCAGCTTACCGAGAGAGCTGTTGTTAGCCCCTAGAACACGTCCCAACTCACACGAGGAGAGTGAGAGAAAGTCGAGAAGATTAATGCTTAACTGGGGCTCGTTGACTGACAACTGGCGACGCCCGGGCAAGTCGACGAGCACTGCCTGAAGTGCCTCACCATCAGACTCGGGCGGTTCAACCTGTAGTGCACGACCGAGGCGCTCGAGATAATCATCAAGTGCGGCTTGCTCACCTGCTGAGCAGCCACAAAGCGCGACTGCAATAACCAGGGTGAGAACAAGACGCAGCGACTTCACCGGCGCTGCATCCAGTCCGGGCGTGGGATAAATGCCCGCTGCAGTGCAAGTACGTCGTCCCGATGATCTGGAGTAAGATAGGGACGTTCAAGACTGAACACCTGATAAATTCCGCCCTGCAACATATCCTGCGTGATCACACTCTCATCCCCCGACAACAGATTGCATTGCAGAAACGAAAACCATGAGGTGACGACAATCCAGGTATTCAACGCCAGATCCTGACAGTCCTGTTCATCAGCAGAGAGTATCCCCGCACCACTGAGCGCCAGAAAGATGTTCTCGATCTGCCTCAGACAGTGACTGAAAAAACCACGATAGCGCTCATGAAGCTCCGGGTCTGCGCTCAGCAGATGCTCCATATCCCGGTGCATAAAACGGTATGCCCAGAGCTCATTGAAGACGTCGGTCAGGTAACGCAGCTTATCCTGAGTTTCGATGACTCGCCCTTCCGGTAACGCCAGTATCTCCAGAACTCTCTGCTCGTAACGATCGAACAAATTGGCGATGATCGCCTGCTTGTTGCGAAAGTGATAATAGAGATTGCCCGGCGAAATCCCGAGCCGCGAGGCAATATGATTGGTTGTAACGGCCCGCTCACCATTCTCATTAAACATCTCTAAGGCCACATCAATGATGCGTTCGCGGGTGCCCATAACATCGCTCCAGAATAATCATGTCTCTACTTTAACCTGAGTAAAGGTATATACGGACAATCTTCTTGTCTACGCACGACACCTCTTGACGAATTAGAGTAATAACTCTAATAATAGAATCTGTTTATTTGTTAACCACCCGGAGGCACCCATGGTTGCCACAGTTTCTACCCTGCATTCGCCCGCTCAGGAAATTGAGCGCCTTCATGCCCTGCACCACCAGCAACTGGAGGCATTTCGCGCAGACCCTATGCCGGACGCCGCTGCGCGAATCGAAAAGTTACGGAAACTGAAAACAGCCCTGGTGCAACAGCAGGACTCTCTCGTCAAAGCAGTAAACGAAGACTTCAGCTGCCGCGCCGAGGGAGACACCCTGATTGCAGAAATCATGACGACCGTGCAGGCACTCAACTACATGGTTAAGAACGTCCGCAAGTGGATGCGCCCATCAGGTCGTCACGTCAATATGCTGTTCGCTCCGGCATCGAATGAAGTTGTTTATCAGCCTCTCGGTGTCATTGGCATCATAGTGCCCTGGAACTATCCGATTCAGCTGGCACTGGTACCGATTGCAACGGCACTCGCTGCCGGCAATCGTGCCATGGTCAAAATGTCCGAATTTACGCCCGCAACCAACCGCGCGCTAAAAGACATGCTGGCTTCGGTATTCGACGAAGATGAAGTGGCTATCATCGAGGGTGAAGTTGATGTTTCCAGCGCTTTTTCAGAGGTACCCTGGAACCACCTGATCTTCACTGGCTCCACCGCTGTCGGCAAACACGTCATGGCCGCCGCCGCTAAAAACCTGACCCCAGTGACGCTTGAACTGGGCGGAAAATCACCGGCTCTGATTGCCCCGGATGCCAACCTTGAGCACGCTGCTGAGCGCATCTGCTTCGGTAAGTCACTGAACGCTGGTCAGACCTGTATCGCACCGGATTATGTCCTGGTGCCTGAAGGGAAGGAAAAGGAGTTCATTGGTCGCTATCACCAGGCATTCACCAAAATGTATCCGACCATGAAAGATAATGATGACTACACAGCCATCATTAACGACCGTCAGTACCAGCGTCTGTTCTCCTGGTTGAAAGATGCCGACGAAAAAGGCGCCAAAATCACCCAGATAAACCCGCGCGATGAGAACTTTTCTGACTGTCGGAAAATGCCACCACACCTCATCGAAAACGGTACCGATGACATGACCGTCATGCAGGAAGAACTGTTCGGCCCCATCCTGCCGATCGTCACATACCGCAGTTTTGATGACGCTCTGGCCTACATCACTGACCGGGACAGACCTCTCGCGCTGTATCTGTTCAGTTATAATCGCGATACTGAAAAGAAAGTGCTTGAGCAGACCCACGCCGGTGGCGTTGCAGTCAATGACACCCTGATGCATATCGCGCAGGATGACATGCCTTTTGGAGGTATTGGCCCCTCAGGTATGGGCCATTACCATGGGAAGGAAGGCTTTGTGACGTTATCCAAAGCGAAAGCTGTACACCGCAAAGGGCGGATTAATAGCGGTAAAGTGATCTATCCGCCATATGGCACACGTCTGCACAATCTGGTTTATAAACTCTTCATCCGGTAAGGGGAAAAGAATGAAAACATCCCGCCGTGGATTTCTGCAGCTAGGTGCCATGGGCACCGCTGCACTGACAGTCGGTTCAGGAGCAGCCATGTTGACTGGCTGCTCGTCACAGCAGACTCCGGCAGAGGGGTTTAAGACACTGCGTGAAGTGGATGTCTATTTTCTTGGTGCTCTTGCACCCGCGGTACTGACCACCAAAGGCTACCCCGGTGCTCTCGGCAAAGACGCACGTCAGCGCCTGCTGGAGTCACTGGATACCCTGATGACGACCCTTCAGGGGCACGCTCTGAGTCAGTTACAGATGGCATTTGATCTCATGGGTTCACCGGTCACCCGTGTTGCCGTTGGTGCACCGCTGCATCCATGGCAGGAAGCCACCGTTGAAGAAGCCGAGGCATTCCTTGAAAGCTGGCGTGACTCCTGGCTGCCGATCAAACGCATGGGGTATCAGGGTCTGTGTAAGCTAATCACGATCTGCTGGTATTCGCAGCCAGAGAACTATGAAATCAGCGGCTATCCGGGGCCACCGGTGAAAGTGCCATATCCATACCCCGCCACTGGCGAATAACACGACAGAATCCGATAGAGAGAACACGATGAAACGTACACCACACATTCCAATGGTTGCGGGTATCCCTGATCCGATTCTGGAGGGTATCGCAGGCGGCTGGAAGGTTCAGGATGCAGCCGACGTTACCGATGGCGGCGTCATCAATGCAGATGTTGTCATTATTGGCACAGGTGCAGGCGGTGGCACTACCGCAGAAATTCTTGCCGAAGCTGGCCTCAATGTACTGATGCTGGAAGAAGGCCCGCTGAAAAGCACCAATGACTTTAAGATGGATGAGCGTGAGGCCTACCACGATCTCTATCAAGAAAGCGCCGGCCGTATGAGCAAGGACGGCTCAATGTCGATCCTTCAAGGTCGATGCGTCGGTGGCACAACAGTCATCAACTGGACTTCAAGCTTTCATACGCCAGAACAGACACTCGAACACTGGGCAAATGAATTCAAACTCGAAGGCGCCAGCAAAGAAGAGATGACGCCATGGTTTGAACGCATGGAAGAACGTCTGCAGATTGCGCCTTGGCCAGTACCCCCTAACCCGAACAACGCCGTTCTGAGCCGTGGTGCCGAAGCCCTGAATCTCGAATGGCACGTTATTCCGCGTAACGTTTCCGGGTGTTGGAACCTGGGTTACTGCGGTACTGGTTGCCCGACGAATGCAAAACAGTCCATGCTGGTTACCACCATTCCGGGGGCACTGAATAAACAATCTGGCCTTATTTATAACGCTCGTGCAGAGCGCCTGATCATTGAAGGCAAAAAAGTTCTGGGCGTTGAAGTGACGGCCCTGAACAGCGACTACAAACCGAACGGCAATACGTTTTCGGTGAAAGCACCTCACGTCGTGATGTCCTGTGGTGGTATCAACGGCCCTGCACTGCTGTTGCGTTCAGATGCTCCGGACCCGAAGAAGCGCGTTGGTAAGCGTACCTTCTTCCACCCGGTGGCCTTTAACTTCGCTCAGTTCGATGAGCTGATCGACCCGTATTACGGCGCACCACAGTCTATTTACAGTGACCATTACCAATGGCTGAATGTCACAGGTCCTGCAGGCTACAAGCTTGAGGCAACGCCTCTGCATCCCGGTCTGGCAGCGGTACTCTTCCTGGGGCACGGCGGTCGTCATTATGAAGACATGGGCAATCTGCCCAACACCAACCTGCTGCTGGCACTGATCCGTGACGGCTTCGATGAAGAGAGCCCCGGCGCAAGTATCGAACTGGCCAGCGATGGTTCGCCGATTGTGGATTACCCGGTTAACGATTACATCTGGGATGCATTCCAGCGTGCCATGATCTCAATGGCTGAAATTCAGTTTGCTGCGGGTGCGAAACGCGTTCGACCTTCGCATCTGGACGCCCCCTGGTACGAAACCGTTGAAGAAGCACGCGAAGGCATCAACAACCTGGACAATCGCTCAAACGCATTCACCGTAGGGAGTGCGCACGTTATGGGTGGTATGACCATGGGTGAAGACCTGGATAAGTGCGTCGTCGACAGTAACGGTAAATACCATTACCTCGACAACCTCTACGTGATTGATGGTTCAGTATTCCCGACCAGTATCGGTGCAAACCCACAGCTGTCGGTTTACGGCTTCGCCTGTAAGTTTGCTAACCAATTGGTTGAGAAAATCAAAGCCAGCGCATAAAGCAATCGTGCTGGTTTCTGATACTGAAAAGAGCGGCTCAGCCGCTCTTTTTCTTTCTTTAAATACCTTCCTTTCTGAGCAATTCACAAATACACGCTCTGAACGAACCTTATACGGACACCATGGTCTAGACTCAGAACATTCAACAAACTGAGTTGTAGTTATGTTTTCTCCTGAGAAATCGTATTTCTCAATCGCTCCGTGCTTTTCATTCACATGCTTTTCATTCAGGCGCTCTCGATTGAAGTACTTTGCTTTATTCACAGCGTTCCTGCTTGCTGCTCCCTGTGCAGTTGCGGTTGCTTCAAAGGAGCAACCTTCCAGTACCCAACCAGCTCCGCAAAGCGCCGATCAGGAAAGAACGGACCTCGAAACAACAGACACGGAAAAAACAGCGTCGCCTGCTCCTCAAGTGACAGGGTCTGTATCGACTGAACGTGATACGAAAGAGCCTGAAACCACCGAAGCCAAGCCGCCAGTAAGCCAACAAGACGTCGAAATAGCCCCGGTCGTCGAGAACCTGAGCCTTCTCAACGCCAGCATTCCCCCCGGACAGTTTCAGACACTGTACTGGAGCCCCGGACAGTCGTTTGCCAGTATCGACACCCCGGTGCCGGTGCTGGTTGCACACGGTAAAAATCCTGGGCCCAGGGTATGCCTGACCGCCGCGATACATGGCGATGAACTGAATGGCATCGAAATGGTGCGGCGTCTGATGTACCAGCTCGAACCGGTAAAAATGAACGGCACTGTCATTGGCGTTCCGATTGTTAATCTCGATGGTTTCCGACGCGCCAGCCGCTACCTGTCTGACCGTCGCGACCTGAACCGTTACTTTCCGGGCAGCGAAAGCGGTAGCGCAGCCTCGCGTATTGCCTATTCATTCTTCAATAAGATCATCCGCGGTAATTGCGACTTTCTCGTCGATCTTCATACAGGCTCTCTGAAGCGCACCAACCTTCCGCAGATCCGTGCCGACCTCAGCAATGAAACCGTCTTCGAATTCAGCCGCCATCTGGGCGGCATTACTGTGCTGCATGGTCGTGGCAGTGAAGGGACTCTGCGACGTGCCGCGACCGATCTCGGCATTCCTGCGATCACGCTGGAATCCGGTGGGCCAAACAGTCTGGATGAAAGCTCTGTCGACGGCGGTGTCAAAGCGCTTGAAACATTACTGCAGAATCTCGACATCCAGCCTACGATGCGCTTCTGGGGAACGCCTCAGCCCGTGTTCTATCACTCTGAGTGGGTAAGATCCGATCAGGGCGGGATACTCATGTCTGATGTTGAACTGGGTGACACGGTTCGCAAGGGCGATGTGCTGGGTCGTGTTGTTGATCCGGTATCCAATACAGGCAGCGATATCGTTTCTCCTCTGTCCGGAAAAATTATCGGCATGGCCTTCAATCAGGTCGTACAGACGGGTTTTGCTGCCTATCACATCGGCGAAGCCAAGACCCCGGAAGAGGCTAAAGAAGAAGCGCAGGAAGAACTGAAAGAAGAAAGTCAGAAATCAGGTTCGGTTCAGTCGTACCCCGACGACCCGGAAACAGCGCCCGCCCCGGAAGACACCGAAGCAAGCATGAAAAAAATCAGCGACTCTGAGGGCGGCTCTGAGAACGCTGAGTAATCAGTAATGTCGGAAATGAGGTGTCCAGCTGAGTATTTCATGCTGGTATGACGAGACTGTCATAAAGCGTCCTGCAATAGCTGTTACTATACCTGCATTGCAGATCTGGTACGCACAGCATGAATACTAAATATCTGGGCTGCGGCATTCTGACTTTACTAGTTGTATCCGCTTCGGCCTGTACCCCAGTACGCTTTAACGAGCGAGAGCGCCTGTCTCAGCCGGATATGGCGTTCGACAGCACGCCCCTGAAGAGCGAAATCGAAGCCGATGTATACAGTGCCCGCGAAGGCGCATCCGGTGTATTTACCGGCGGTGGTGGTGGAGGTTGCGGGTGTTACTGACACGTCTGATCACAGCAGTTCGCCCTGCTTATCTCCTGCGAATACTGACTATCGCTTATGCCATTACTGTAACGACAGCTGTTCAGGCGGCTGCCCCTACGACAGATGAACTCGACAGCATCTTTGCCGCCCGGGGGATTGTTTACCAGCAGGAAGATGATGGTGGTTCAGGGGGTAACCCAACCATCGAAGAAGATGCGACCATCTACGAAGGTATTCTCCTGTTTCAGCAACGACTGAATGAAAATAACGCCGCCAGCTTTAAAGCCGTGGGCGATCTGGTCACCGCAGCCTCTTACGATGACGCCCGCGATAAAGCAGAAACCGTCTCTGGCGCGACCGGTTATAACCCCGGACGCTTCAATCTCGAAGGGCGTTGGAAGTATCGCAGTGACAGCCGCACGGGGGTCACTCTGCATACCAGTTACGGTCAGGAATACGCTTACCGCAGCACCGGTTATGGATTTGGTATTTCTCAATCATTAAACGAAGAGTCGACCCAGCTGAGTGCAGACTTTCAGTTTTATGATGATACGGTGCGCATGATCCGCTACGACGGCAGCAAAGAAACCGACGAACCGCGCGATACTGCCACCGGGGCCTTCAGCCTGACTCAGACGCTATCACCGGTATCGCTGATGAACCTGTCCTGGGTCTACAGCCGCCAGCGCGGCATGTTAGCCACCTCATTTAATTCAGTACTCTTCGATAACGGTGAGCGTGGCTTTGAAGTCCTTCCTGATGAACGCGTCCGCAATACAGTCTCCGTTCGTTATAAACACGCCATCGGTGAAGACTCCGTACAGCTGGGCCTCAGTCATTATCAGGACAGCTGGGAGCTGGATGGTCAGGCATTCGAAGCTCGCTATTTCTATCGATTGAATGACGGGCAACTGACACTGGAACCTAGCTATCGGTTTTACACACAAACGGCCACAGAATATTTTTCAGAACAATTCAGTGCACCGCAGACTTACCAGACCAGTGACTCTGACCTCGGACATTTTGATGGCCACAGCGCGGGACTGGTTCTGTCCTACCGGAAAGCAGGCTGGTTCACCAAAGCACCATCAGATTACGATATCGGCTTTAATATGTATCGTCGTTCAGATGACCTGAATTTTTACTGGCTGACACTAGGTTGGTACACCGCATTATGAAATTAATTTCTGTTTTTCTATCCGCTTTTTCAGCGCTATTATTTTCAATCGCATCGCTCGCAGGAAATTACTCAACGCTGAATAACGACACCTACTCCATAGATTTTAATCAGCCCGAAAAACCGGTTGTATTAATTGTCTGGGCATCCTGGTGCGGCTACTGCATGGAAGAAATTCCACACTTAAAGAAGGAATTAAAAGACCACCCGGAATTTACCTGGCTTGGTCTTAATGTGAATAAAAATCCAGAAGATGGTCGCCAGGTAGAAGTAGAGCGCGCACTCCCTTGGCCATCCCTGAGTGACCCGGATCTGATCATCGGAGATCAGTTCGAAGTGCGGGGCACGCCGACTCTGATTGTGCTCAACAGCAAAGGAGATGCGGTGTATCGCGGTCGACGCACTGACGACGACTTTAAAGCCGCTCTCGATACTCTGTCGGCAGAGCAATAATTCCGTGGTCTTTCCGCTCAGACAACTGCGTGCCCGGTGTATTTTTCTGGTTAGCCTGAGCCTCTTTGTTAACCCGTTACATGCCGCTGAACGCATCAGCGGCACTTCAGAAAATCAGGCAACGCCTGCGGTCAACAGGTCCACCAGCCTGATGACCACCACGGTCGATTTTCAGATTCTTCTTACCAGCGATAGCCACTCCGCGAAGGCAGCCAATACGGCAATAGACAGCGCCATCGATGAAATCAAACGCGTCACGCAGGTATTCTCTGAATGGGAACCCAACAGCGAAATCAGTTCGGTAAATCAGGCAGCGGGCGAGAAAGCCGTTCCGGTGTCACCTGAAGTATTTCGTTTAATCAGCGAAGCTCTGCGCATATCAGAGCTTAGTAGCGGAAAGTTTGATATCACCTTTAAAAGCGCGGGCAAGCTCTGGGACTTTCGAAAAAAAACGATCCCTGAAGCGGCCGAATTAAAGCGCGCGGCCGCTTCCATTAATTATCAACACGTCGCCTTAGATGAAGAAAAACAGACTGTTTTTCTGACGAAGGCAGGAACCCAGATTGGCCTCGGAGGCATTGCTAAAGGCTATGCGATTGATCGCGCGGTGCAGGTTATCCGTAACGCCGGTTTCGAGGTGTTCTATATCAATGCGGGCGGTGATCTGTACGCCAGCTCGGGAGCCTCTATTAAAGACAATGCCAAGAACAGTGCCAAGCGCTGGAAAGTCGGCATACAACATCCAGACAACCCAGAAAGTCTGATCGCCGTGCTGCCGGTCGCCAACGGTGCCGTCGCAACCTCCGGGGACTACGAGCGCTACTTTGAGAAAAACGGCACTCGCTACCATCACATTATCGACCCGGATACTGGCTATCCTGCCAATCTGAGTCGTAGCGTCACCGTGCTGACCTCGCGAGCCTACCTCGCTGATGCATTGGCGACTGCCGTGTTTGTACTGGGCCCAGAAAAGGGCGTTACGCTGATAGAGAATATGCCTGAGGCTGAGGTGCTGATCATCGACAAACACGGAGAGGTCGTCAGTACCCTGCCGCATATCTCTATGTAAAGTGTGACGTCTCCTGCCATTTGCCCAGACCCCACCCATCTATTACTATTCGCGCAGATATCACCCATAAGGCTGATTTTATGAATACAGTTGTATACCCGGGCACCTTTGACCCTATCACCAACGGCCACACCGATCTGATTGAACGTGCAGCGCGCATGTTTGATCACATTATCGTCGCCGTTGCAGCAAGCCCAAAGAAGCGCCCGCTGCTGGATCTCGAGACACGCGTAGACCTGGCTCAGAGCGTACTGGGCCACCTGCATAACGTTGAAGTTGTCGGGTTCAGCAACCTGCTTGCAGACTTCGTCAAAGAAAAGCGCGGCAACATCATTCTGCGCGGCTTGCGTGCAGTTTCTGACTTCGAATACGAATTCCAGCTCGCCAACATGAATCGCGTACTGGCACCGAACGTCGAAAGCTTGTTTCTGACACCTGCAGAGCAATATTCCTATGTGTCGTCGACGATCGTGCGCGAGGTGTCAGCTCTGGGAGGTGATATCAGTACGCTGGTTCATCCAACCGTCGCTAACACTCTGAAAAAATACCAGACTGAGGCATAATACGCCTCAGCAACCGTATTCCCTGAGCCGTATTCCCTGATGGAGGTTAGTCATGGCCTTGATAATTACTGATGAGTGCATCAACTGTGATGTGTGTGAGCCAGAGTGTCCGAATGAAGCGATCACTCCGGGAGAAGAAATTTACGAAATCGATCCGGCAAAATGCACCGAGTGTGTAGGTCACTACGATGAGCCTCAGTGCCAGCTTGTATGCCCGGTCGACTGCATCCCACAGGATGACGACAACATGGAAACTCAGGAAGAGCTCGAAGCTAAGTACGAGCGCCTGACGGGCAAGAAAATCGCCTGATTCCACCCACGCCGGTTGCGCCCGGCGCTTGCGAGTAAGACACTAGAGCCTCCTGTCACCGGAGGCTTTTTTATGCGCCGCACCTGGCTTGCTGGAGTTTTCGCCACCAGCGCTCTCATTTTCACTGTTACTACTGCTGTCACTGGCTGTGCTCAGAAAGATACTCAACCTGAATCATTCTCAGGCACAGTGGCCGTAGCAAGTGCTCATCCTTTGGCTACAGAGGCCGGCCTTGAGGTTCTGGCTGAAGGAGGCAATGCCTTTGATGCTGCCATCGCCGTTGCGGCCAGTCTGGGCGTTGTCGAACCCTATAGCGCAGGTATAGGCGGTGGGGGCTTCTGGCTGCTGTACGATGCAGATCAGAAGCAATATCGCTTTATCGATGCACGCGAGACAGCACCACAGTCTTTTCACCGGGATTACTACCTGGATGAAAACGGAGACGTCGACAGAGACAAGGCCGTAAATGGCGCGACCGCGGGCGGTATCCCCGGGCAGCCAGCAGCATTCGCTTATATCGCCGAGCACTACGGTAAGTTACCACTCACACGCTCTCTCGCCGACGCCATCACTCAGGCAAGCGAAGGTTTTCCTGTCGATCCGCATTATCAGAAGTTGATGAGCTACCGACTCGACGCGGTTCAACGCTACCCATCTAGTGCCTCCGTTTTCCTGGATGACGGCCGTATTCCAGAGGTCGGTTTCACACTGAAGCAGCCTGACCTTGCTAACACCCTCACCAGCATCGCCAACCTGGGTTTTGATGGCTTCTATCGCGGCCCACTGGCAGTGACCATGGTCGACGAGGTCAACAAGGCGGGCGGCGACTGGACTCTGAACGACCTCGCTGCTTACGAGGTGAAAGAACGAGAGCCAGTCAAAGTGACACTAGGCGGCACTCAGTTAATCAGTGCGCCACCGCCCTCTTCTGGCGGTATCGCGATTGCCCAGATGCTGAAAATGCTTGAGCCCTTTGACTGGCAAAGCATGAATGAAGCCGATCAGATACACCTGCTCACCGAAGTCATGCGCCGTGCATATCGCGATCGTGCTGAATTTCTCGGAGACCCGGATTTTGTTGATGTCCCAATGAAAAAACTCATCAGTGATGAGCGTAATAAAGAATGGACAGCCGGCATCGATATGAATCAGGCGACGCCGAGCACCGAATTAAATGGCCCTAAAAATATTCAGGAAGGTTTCCACACAACGCATTTATCTGTCGTTGATTCAGAAGGAAACCGTGTATCAGCCACCCTAAGTATTAACCTGCCGTTTGGTTCTGCCTACACGATTCCGGGTACCGGCGTACTACTTAATAACGAGATGGATGATTTTTCTGCCAAGCCGGGTGAGCCAAACGCCTATGGTCTGGTTGGCAATGAAGCCAATGCGATTGCTCCGGGTAAGCGCCCACTGTCATCCATGTCGCCTTCGATGCTGGAATCTGAAAACAGCATTGCCGTATTGGGAACACCGGGTGGTAGCCGTATTATCAGTATGGTCTTCCTCGGTGCGCTGGAATATCTGCAAGGAAAACCCGTCGAAGACTGGGTCGCACGTCCGCGCATTCATCACCAGTACCTGCCCGATGTCATTCAGCACGAACCGGGCGTGATCTCTGAAGAAGCCATGACCGAGTTGCAGAAGCGCGGTCATTCTTTCCGCGATGTCGGCCGTGAATACGGCAATATGCAGGCCATCCTGATCGATAAGAAAAGCGGCGAAGTCACCGCCGCTTCAGACCCGCGCGGCATTGGCAGCGCGAGAGTCATCACTCAGTAAGTTGCTATGCTGTCAGGCTGATAGTCAGGCTGGTTGATAAACACGTTTCAACCGGCCCTGACCGTCTTCACAGGCATAACTGATACCGCATTCAACGACCTTGCTGCGTTCAGTCACTGTGGGCACGTAATACCAGTCTGACTGAACTTTAGTGCGATCCACAGTTAGCAGAATAAAACCGTGGGTCTGCACTTCCGCGTATTTAATATGCGGGCTACCGGCCATGATGGTGTTCTCTGCGCTGTTGGCAATCACCTTCGGAAACCCCGGAGAGGTCACCGAGGGCGTGACAAATTCGACGGCCAGAGATCCCTCTCCGGTATAGCGGTTATAGTTGCTCCAGCTGTAGGGGTCATCAGAAATGTCTGCCGCAAAGGAGGCATGCAGGTCGCCTGTCAGCACCACCATATTTTTTACATTCTGGCTGCGCACAACCTCAAGCAGGCGGTTTCGCGTTGCTGCGTAGCCGTCCCAGCTATCAAGCCAGAATGACGCCGCCGCACCGCTACCAAGAAGATTTTCCAGATTCAGATAATATCGTTGAGCCATCATGACCTGCTGCCCGAGTATCTTCCATTGTGCTGAACTGCTGACCAGTTGATCGTGCAGCCAGGCTTCCTGCTCAAAGCCGAGCAGCGAGCGATTTTCATCCATTGCCACCTGCTGCTTACCTGAACCAGAAGGCTGCTCATCACGCCCTTCGACGCGGGTATCCAGCATCAACAGATCAAGCAGGTCACCGTACTGAATCCGACGATAAATACTGCCCGAGCGATTTTCTCTGACCGGCATCCATTCAAAATACGCCTGTTTTGCGGCCGCTTTACGAGCAGACCAATCGCCCTCTGTGTCATCGTGATTGGAAGCGCCATCACGCCAGGCGTTATCGGTAAACTCGTGATCATCCCAGACGCAGATAAAGGGGTGTTGCTGGTGAACTGCAGCAAGATCCGGGTCCAGTTTATAGAGCGCATGGCGACGACGATAATCAGACAATGAAACGGTCTCGTGAGCAGGCGCCAGTGCACGCTCACTCCGCAGACTGTCTTCGCCGTATTCGTCCTGACCATACTCGTAGATATAGTCTCCAAGGTGAATGACTGCATTCAGATCGCTGCGCTCAGCCAACACCCGATAGACATTAAAATAGCCATGTGGATAACTGGAGCAGGATACCACCGCAAAGCGCGCAGCGTCCGGGCTCCCGGCATCAGCAGTACGTGTACGACCAACCGGAGATGTCTCCCCCATGGCCAGAAAGCGGTAAAAATAAGAGGTACCTGAACTTAACCCGGTCACGTCCACTTTCACGGTATAGTCACGATATGCCCCTGTGCGCTCCACACCACTGGCAATAATGTCAGAAAAGCCATCATCGGTGGCCAACTGCCAGATCACATCAACATCCATCGGGCTGACAGGAGAAAAGTGAGACCAGAGCAGTACAGAGTCAGTCGTAGGGTCACCACTGGCAACACCGTAGTTAAAGAACCCCGCAGCCGGTAGCTCCGGCTCCGCAGGAATCTGGCTCATTGCCAGCGCCCCCGGTGCCACACTGACTCCAGCAAGACTCGCGGTACCTGTACGCAGAAATGAACGACGCGTGACGGACATAATGACTACTCCTCGAGAATCAGCCCGGTATACTGAAGTGCGAAGATGTCAGTAACATTAAGCCCAATAGCCAGCCACGATAAGAGCCGTCAATGGAATCTCAGAGCATTACTTTTATTCTCAAAAAACTGGTCGGTATGACACTGATGCCAGTGCCGCTATGTCTGCTGCTTATTTTACTGGGGCTATGGTGGTTTTCGCGTGCACCGGTTAAATCCCGGCTGGCATTTTTCAGCGTATTTCTACTACTCGCAGTCAGTGCATTTAATCCGGTGGCTGACCGGTTAATTGCACCCCATGAAAGTTATTATCCGGTGTTTGATATCGAGCAGCCTGTTGATGCTGTGGTGATTCTCGGGAGTGCCAGTCAGAGTGCCCCTCCGGACAGCCCGGCTTTTATGAGTCTCGGCAGCTCAGCCATGTACCGCTTATCGGAAGGCTTACGGATTCTGCGCGCTAACCCTGACGCAATTCTTATCGTTACCGGCTACGCCGGCTTCAGCGCAGCCCAGCCTCATGCAGAAATTCTGCAACAGGCTGCCATTGATCGCGGGGTAGACCCGTTACGTATTTTTGCTTTCCCGACCGCACGTGACACTGAAAATGAAGCTTCGCTGACCGAGCCATTATTGAGAGATAAGCGCTTCGCTCTAGTGACCGAAGCAGCACACCTTAAACGTGCAACCGTATTTTTTGAGCGGGAAGGCCTGAACCCATTGCCGGCACCCGCCATGTTCGTCGGCGCCCACCACAGCGACTGGAGACTGGACTCATCAGGCCTCTATAAGACCGAGCGGGCTTTTTACGAAACGATGGGCAGGGCATGGCAGTGGTTAAAGTCTTTTCTTTAATGTCCATGCAATAAGGTGTTTGGCCTCACCAGAAAAAAGCAGGAACTTTAACACCCGCCCCCTCTCCCAATATGTGTCACTATTTATTGGGAGTCAGTATGAGCATCATCAAAAAAGGTTCAGCGATTTATCATTCACTCGGTAAAAAAGCGAAAGCCAGCGTGTCGACCGAGTCCGGTGCACTGAAAGACCAGCCTTACGGTTTTAATACCCGGTTCGAAGATGAGCACGGCACCAACCCTGAAGAATTAATCGCCGCGGCTCACGCCAGTTGCTTCACAATGGCGCTGTCGTTTGCTCTCGAGGGTGAAGGTTATTCCAGTGGTCAGCTGAAAACCGAAGCCCATGTTTCACTCGATAAAGACGGCGACGGTTTCACCGTGACGAAGTCCGCCCTGGGTCTGGCAGCACAGGTGGATGACATTGACGGTGACGAGTTCGAGCGTATCGCCCAGACAGCGAAAGCGAACTGTCCGATTTCTAAATTACTGGATACCGAAATCACGCTCGAATACACCCTGAATCAATAATTCAGGTGTCAGTGAGATAGCGGCAGGCTTTCTTAGCCTGCCGCTTCTGCCGTCAGCTCTGCCAGGGTGTGGCGGTAAGTCTCCTGAACCAACCAGGCGTCGTTACTGGCACGGTGGCGTGGAATGTTAGCTTCCCGCGTTAATCTGGCCTTGGTCTCATCCCACAACAGAATTTGAGGTTCGGTCATAATGACTTCGATCGGACTGAGCTGAAACTGCAGATCAATACCGGCGGCTTCAAACAAGCGGATCAACCAGGGCTTATCAACCACCCAGCCATCGCTGTACACCGTCTTCCCGCTCAACATCGCATTAAGCTCAGTCGCAACCTGATGAGCATGGCTGCCATGGCGCGCCAGCATCTCACGGGAGATATTGTGAACCCTCTGAGCCGACGCATCCCAGTGCGTCCAGTATTCAGCCGGAACGATCAGGGAGCAGAAGCGGGAGCCATCCCCCAGCGCCAGGCCAACTTCAATGGGGTAACTGTCCGGGCCAAAGCCAGACGCTTCAATATCCATGATGAATGGGGTCGAGATCCTTGGCATTCGTTGCCTCCCGCAGCATGCTTGTTGTTTTTGTAATGGCGATGTCGCCTGTTATCTGCACTGACTCAAAACGTAGCTTAGTAACTAGCACAGTAGAAACCAGTACAGTAAGAAAATAGTACAAGAAGATACGTATCTGCGCGCTTTTTTGGATTAACGCTGACATTTTGGGCAGTAGACGGTTGCCCGTTGCCCCTGGCGGATCTCTTTCAGTGTAGTGGCGCAGTTTTTACACTCTTCTCCACCTCGCCCGTAAACATAGAGCTGCTGGGCGAAGTAGCCGGGCTTGCCATCCCCGCCAACGAAGTCCCGAAGTGTCGTCCCACCTTGCTCAATTGCAGCCCCCAACACCTGACGTATTGTCTGCGTCAGCCTCTGGTAACGGGCCTTACTGATCTTTCCTGCCGGAGTCTGCGGGCGAATACCTGCCAGAAACAAGCTCTCGTTCGCGTAAATATTGCCAACACCGACGACAACGCGCCCACCCATAATGAACGTTTTTACAGCCTGCGACTTACCACGGCTCTTCTGAAACAGGTAAGAATCATCAAAGTCATCTGACAGAGGCTCAGGACCGAGATGACTCAGATGCTCGGAGGTTTCTCCCGGCGCAACCCAGAGCAGCGCGCCGAAGCGCCTCGGGTCGTGATAGCGCAGTACCCGGCCATTGCTCAGATGCCAGTCGATGTGATCGTGCTTCATAGCCGGCGCCGAAGGATCAACTAAACGCAGAGAGCCGGACATGCCAAGATGCCAGATAGCCGTGCCCACGGCAGTTTTCACCAGAATATACTTCGACCGACGGGTCAGGCTGTCCACCGTCTGTCCGACCAGCTGCTGTACCTCATCCTCAACGGGCCAACGCAACCTGGGCTGGCGCACATCAATGCGGGTAATGGTCTGTCCCTTCAGGTACGGGCTGATGCCGCGCAGGGTAGTTTCAACTTCCGGTAGTTCTGGCATACAACAACAATGACATGAGTGGATTACTTAGATGAATGCCTAGTTTACCGCATACCTGCGGGTAAATAGCAGGCATAAAAAAACCCGGCCGGAGCCGGGGTCTTTCAGAAGTCAGATCAATTACTTGATCTTAGCTTCTTTGTACGCAACGTGCTTACGAACTACAGGATCAAATTTCTTGATCTCGAATTTCTCAGGCATGGTGCGCTTGTTTTTGTCAGTAGTATAGAAGTGACCGGTACCGGCACTTGATACAAGACGGATCTTATCGCGTGGCATAACAGGTCTCCTTAGACTTTTTCGCCGCGTGCACGCAGCTCTGCCAGTACTACATCGATACCTTTCTTATCGATGATACGCATACCCTTAGTAGAGATACGCAGACGTACGAAACGGTTTTCGCTTTCAACCCAGAAGCGGTGGCTCTGCAGGTTCGGCAGAAAACGACGCTTGGTTTTGATCTGTGAGTGGGAAACGTTGTTCCCGGAAACAGGACCTTTTCCTGTAACTTGGCAAACCTTAGACATGGTTCCTCGCCCCGATTTTGTGTGTATCGAACAATTTGAATTCGTTACCAACCGTGGGCGTTAGCTCATCACTTTATGATGACCGTAGACGGCCCTGGCTGAAAAGAGTTGCGCTTTATACCAAAACGCAGACACCCCCGCAAGCAAAAGTGTATTTTTTACACAACAGGTTAAGATACATAATCCAGCCTCACCCCCCGCTAGAGCCAGCCGCGCTGGGCGAAAGAGACCGTATGACCATCACCAACCACCAGATGATCCAGAACCCGGATATCCATCAGGCCCAGAGCTTGCTGAAGTCGCTCTGTGATTGACCGGTCCGCCCCACTCGGCTCAGCCACGCCGGATGGATGGTTGTGCGCCAGTATCACCGCCGCCGCACCTTCTGCCAGTGCCTGCTTCACAACTTCTCTTGGATAGACTGCTGCCGCATCAATCGTTCCGCGGAATAACTCACGGTAGCGAATGACGCGGTTCTGATTATCCAGAAAGAGACAGGCGAAGACTTCGTAGTCACGATCCCTGAGCTGCGCCTGCAGATAACGTTCGGTGTCCTGAGGGCTGCTCAGCGCGTCACCCCGTTGCATTCCCTGCGCCAGATGCCGCCGCGCCATTTCCAGCACCGCCTGCAACTGGGCAAACTTCGCCGCCCCCAGCCCCAACGGCTGACAGAAGTCTGTCTGACTGGCCGTTAGTAAGGGTCGCAGACCACCAAAGTCGCTCAACAGGTCGCGCGCAAGATCCACCGCACTCTTTCCCTTTACGCCCGTACGCAGGAAGATCGCCAGCAGCTCGGCATCTGACAATGCAGCAGGGCCGCACTCAAGTAATTTTTCGCGTGGACGCTCGCTCGCCGGCCAGTCCGTAATCGCCATCCCTACCTCCTTGTAGGTGTGATTGGAGTAAGGCTGTACGATATACTGAATTTTTTCTCAGGTCAGGCTGTTTCTACCATGCAAATGCAACAACTCTGCAATCGTCGAATCCTGCTGGGTATCAGTGGTGGCATCGCCGCCTACAAAAGTGCAGAACTGGTAAGGGAACTGAAAAAAGCCGGAGCCGATGTCCGGGTCATCATGACCGACGGCGCGCGCGAATTTATCACGCCGCTCACCATGCAGGCGTTGTCAGGTAATCCGGTTCATTATGCTCTGCTGGACCCTGAAGCAGAGGCCGGCATGGGTCACATCGAACTGGCCAAGTGGGCTGACCTGCTGTTGATCGCTCCGGCCAGTGCCAACCTGATTGCGCGGCTGGCACAAGGTATGGGCAATGATCTTCTGACGACCGTGTGCCTTGCGACAGACGCACCGCTCTGCATTGCTCCGGCGATGAACCAGGCGATGTGGCGCGACCCGGTGACTCAAGCCAATATGAAGCGCCTGCAGGATGCCCACAAAGATAACCTGACCGTGATCGGCCCCGATGCGGGCGAACAGGCCTGTGGCGACGTCGGCCCCGGCCGCATGATGGAACCGGCGCTGATCGCAGAAGCTGTTGCCAATAAATTCGAATCGGGTGCGCTGGCCGGTGTCAGCGTGGTAATCACCGCCGGTCCGACCCGGGAAGCGATCGACCCCGTCCGCTACATCACGAATCACAGCTCAGGCAAAATGGGGTATGCCCTCGCAGAAGCCGCGCGTGATGCCGGTGCCCGGGTCACTCTGATCAGTGGACCTGTGACATTGGATGCGCCTGACAGAATCAAGGTCGTGCGGGTAAACAGCGCTATGGATATGCTACAGGCTGCAGAGTCTGAACTTGAGCACTGCGAGATTTTCATCGCTTCTGCGGCCGTGGCAGATTACCGCCCCGCCGAGGTTGCCGACCAGAAAGTCAAAAAGTCCGCTGACGAAATGTCGATTCAGCTGGTTAAGAATCCGGATATCGTCGCTACGGTTGCAGCGCATACGCCACACCCTTTCACCGTGGGTTTTGCTGCTGAAACGCAGGACGTCGAACACTACGCACGGGGTAAGCTGGCACGCAAGAACCTCGATATGATTGTTGCCAATGATGTGTCACGAAGCGACATTGGTTTTAATAGCGATAACAATGCGGTAAACGTCTATTGGCCGGAGGGGCAATGCCAGTTCGATGTCATGAACAAACAGATCCTCGCCCGCGAATTGATAGGACTCGTCGCCGATCACTTCCGACCGGATTCATCGCAATAACGAATGTAAAAACTGACTGCTGAACAAATAACTGCCGAAGGAAACATAATGCAAAAGCTGCAGGTAAAAATTCTCGACCCACGAATTGGTAACGATATTCCACTGCCAGAGTACGCCACCGGTGGCTCTGCTGGTCTCGACCTGCGCGCCTGCATGGACGAAGCGATCACCCTCAACCCGGGTGATACCGTTCTGATTAAAACCGGACTGTCGGTCTACATCGAAGACCCCGCACTGGCGGGCATCATTCTGCCGCGCTCGGGGCTCGGACATAAACACGGCATTGTTCTGGGCAACCTCGTTGGTCTGATTGACTCTGACTACCAGGGTGAGCTGATGGTCAGTTGCTGGAACCGCGGTAAAGAGCCCTTCACTGTCGAAGTCGGGGAGCGCATTGCCCAGTTCGTTCTCGTTCCTGTGGTACAGGCGGCCTTCGAAGTCGTGGAAGAGTTTCAGGAAACAGAGCGCGGCAGCGGCGGCTTCGGACACTCCGGACGCGGTTAAACCTGCTATAAGCAGGGGGAAGAATAATAAATTACCACGCAGCCTGAGTGGCTCAGGGAGAGCAATATGCCAGCGCCTCGCAAGAAGGCTCTTACCATCGTGACGTACAGCCGGATTGCAATCTGGCTGGCACTGCTGTTTATCGCCAGCGGCTATGCGTTGCAAAGCGTACAGATAAACCTGCTGACACAGTCCGATGTCGACTCCGCTTTTTCTGAGGCCGTCGCCTCTCAGGCAGCACTTGCGTTGAAAACACGCCTGACAGACACCAAGCGACTGCAACTCGCGGCGAGCAGCCACGAAGCCACTCTCGATTCATTGCAGACCGGTAACCGCACCTGGCTGAGCGACCTGAAAAGCTTGCTGCCCGGTACTGAAGACATCCGTCTGCTGACACCTTCCCAGTCGCAGAACCTGCAGACCGAGTTCAGCTTCGCCGTACAGGATCTGGTCAATCGCACGCTGCGTGGCGACGATATGAAGCTGGAAGCGGTTAACATCAATGGGGAGCAAAGCTTTTTCTGGGCCAGCCCGGTACCCGCTACCGGTACACCGCAGGGTGTTCTGCTTGTACGTTACGGACGCGACTGGCTGAACGCATTCCGCTCGTCTGTCTCTGGCGACCTTGGCCAGATTCAGGTAATGCAGAAACTGACCCCACAAGAAAGTTCGGGGATCGAAGTGTTCAGCGCCGGGGCCACGCCCGTCAAAAGTGCGAGGCCGGTCACCCGCCCGATCAATGACTACTGGTTTCTGACTTATACACCTTCTGATCACCGCCCGGTCGTGTCACTCCTTGATTTATCCTTCCCGTGGATTCTTTCACTGGTGGCGACATTGAGCGCGTTATTTATTTTACTGTTTATCCAGAAACGTATTCTGCAGAAAAACCATCGACATTTTCAGCAGTTCCTTGAGCGTTTTTTCAAAGAAGAAATTCGGGAAAACCCGGGTTTCAGTTTGAAGCTGTTCAACGATCTTGCCGACGATGTCCGCCTTGCCAGTGAACAGGTATTTGATCGTCTTAGCAGTGCTGAAACCAGCCTGAAAACCGCCAGCGTTAAAGCCACACCGAAAGCCCGTACCCGTGACGATCTGCCCGAAATTGATGAAGAGCCGGAGCGCCCTGAAGTTCGCGAACCATCCGCGACCTATGACGGTAAACCCCTTGATTTTCCGTCGCAGGAAACCAGCTTCCCCGATCATATTTTCCGCGCATACGATATTCGCGGCATTGTCGAAAAAGAGCTCGATGACGACATCGTGCGCAATATTGGTAAAGCACTCGGTAGTGAAGTCCGCCAGCGAGGTTTCGAACGTATTAACCTTGCCTGGGATGGTCGCCTCTCCAGCGAACACTTGGCTAAAGTCCTTCAGGACGGCCTGTTAAGTGCCGGTTGCAGCGTAAACCGCCTCGGCATGTTGCCTACCGGTGCGCTCTATTTCGCATGTTTTGAATCTGACACACCTTGCGGCGTAATGGTCACCGGCAGCCATAATCCAGCCGAGTACAACGGCTTTAAGGCGGTGATTGATCAACAACCTCTGTCCGAGCAGGAAATACAGAAACTGGCCCAGAGGATTCGCGACGAAGACTACAGTCAGGGCTACGCCGGTGCTCGGGAAGACGCAATAAAAGATAAGTATATTGAACGCATTACCGATGACGTTCAGGTCGCTCGCGAAATGAAGATTGTTATTGATGCTGGTAACGGTGTCAGCGGCCCACTGGCGGCCGAACTCTTCCGTGAGCTGGGCGCGGACGTCACCGAGCTTTACTGTGACGTTGATGGGCATTTCCCGAACCATCATCCTGATCCGGGCGAGCCAGAAAATCTCGAAGATCTAAAAAAAGCGGTGCTGATACATGGCGCCGACCTTGGCTTTGCCTTCGATGGCGACGGTGACCGGGTCCTGATGATTGATAACGAAGGCAATATCATCTGGCCAGATCGCATGATGATGTTACTACTCGAAGATATTCTGCCTCGTCGCCCGGGTGCGGATGTTCTCTTTGATGTGAAATCTTCCCGCCACCTCGCGCCATTAATTAATCGCCTCGGTGGCCGCCCGACCATGTGGAAAACCGGCCACTCCTTGATGAAGCGCAAACTCAAAGAAGTGAATGCGGTCATCGGTGGTGAATTCAGCGGCCACTTTTATATCGCCGAGCGCTGGTACGGATTCGATGACGGGCTCTACACCGGCGCCCGTATGCTGGAAATTCTGTCCACACGCAATGACTCTGTCGCCAATGTCTGCAAGGCGCTGCCAGAAGATGTCAGCACTCCAGAACTGACCATTACGACGACAGAAGCGGAGAAGTTCTCTCTCATCGAAGCGCTGAGCTCCGATGCCGAACTGACTGCCGAAGGGCGGGTCTTTACAGTGGACGGCTTACGTATCGAATTCAGTGACGGCTGGGGGCTGGTGCGTGCGTCGAATACAACACCACGACTGACACTCCGTTTTGCCGGCGAGTCTGAAGAAACCGTGGCTCGTATTCAGGCACTTCTGAAGCAGGCACTTACCCGTCACGCCCCGGGAATACAGACCCCGTTCTGAACAATCATAGCAACCGGGAAGTGAATAGAGGTATAATCGCGCCTCGAAAATAACCCGGTTTGCCGATTAACAGGAGCCAGCCAATGCCTCTGACGCGAGACAGCGCCATGAATACCGCCAACGTTCTGAGCGAAGCTCTGCCGTATCTGCAGCGCTTTGTTGGCAAAACTATTGTCGTTAAATACGGCGGTAACGCCATGATCGACGAAGAGCTGAAGAACAGCTTTGCCCGCGACATGGTGATGCTGAAGCTGGTCGGTATTAACCCGATTGTTGTGCACGGTGGCGGCCCTCAGATTGGCGACCTGCTCGAAAAGCTCAACATTGAAAGCCGCTTCGTTAATGGCATGCGTGTGACCACCAGCGAAACCATGGACGTGGTAGAGATGGTTCTTGGCGGCCTGGTTAATAAAGATATTGTTAACCTGATTAACCAGAACGGCGGTAATGCCATCGGCCTGACCGGTAAAGACGGTCAGTTGCTGCACGCACGTAAGCTGCACGTTACGCACAAATCGCCAGAGCTGGAGAAGCCAGAAATTATCGACATCGGTCATGTTGGTGAGGTTTCGCACATCAATACCTCGCTGCTGAATATGCTGACCAACAGTGATTTTATTCCTGTGATCGCGCCTATCGGTGTTGATGAAGAAGGTCACTCATACAACATCAATGCCGACCTGGTGGCTGGCAAAGTGGCAGAGGTACTGCAGGCCGAAAAACTGATCCTGCTGACCAATATCGCCGGTCTGATGGATAAAGAAGGTAAGATCCTGACGGGTCTGACCACGCAGCAGGTCGACTCTCTGATTGAAGATGGCACGATTTACGGTGGCATGCTGCCGAAGATTCAGTGTGCACTGGATGCCGTACATGGCGGCGTGAACAGCGCTCACATCATCGACGGTCGTGTTGCTCACTCGACGCTGCTTGAGCTCTTCACCGATGAAGGTGTAGGTACTCTGATCACCAACCGACGCCGCTAAGGAATACGGATGACAGACGCAACGGAAAAGATGTCTCGCCGCGACCAGATTCTTCAGGCTCTGGCGCACATGCTGGAGTCCAATCCTGGCGGGCGGATCACAACCGCAAGCCTTGCGAAAGAAGTTGGCGTCTCGGAAGCGGCGCTCTATCGCCACTTTCCGTCGAAGGCGAAAATGTTTGAAGGCCTGATCACCTTCATCGAGGATACGCTGTTTTCGCGCATCAATATGATCCTCAAGGACATCGATGGTGCACAACAACGTTGTGAAAAAACATTAGGCCTGCTGCTGACATTCGCCGAAAAGAATCCTGGCATGTGCCGTCTACTCTCAGGGGATGCGCTTGCGGGTGAAACTGAACGTCTGCGTCAGCGGATTGATCAGGTCTTTGACCGCTTCGAACTTCAGTTCAAGCAGATCCTGCGGGAAGCAGAAGTGAGGGAAGGTCTGGTACCGCAGCAGTCGCCGACAGCATTGGCGAATCTTCTGACGGCTGTAATTGAAGGCCGTATACGTCAGTATGTGCGTACAGAGTTCTCGGTTCGTCCAACAGAGCACTGGCCTGCTCAATGGGCCTCTCTGAGCCAGATACTGTTGCAGGAAAAAGACCTGCAGATGCCTTAAATCAGTAAGGCACTAACTGGCTCTCACGGATTGAGAGCCGGTAAGCGACTGTTGTCGACGTCTTCAGGTAACGTACCCTCAGGGTATACAGACAACACTCTTAACCGCTGACGAATCACTCCATAATCGTGGTTCAGCGTTTCTAATTTTTCTTCCAGCTCCCGAATGGCAACCTCAGCTCCCTGAATGGCGCTTTGATAGTGGCGAATCTCGTCCACCAGCGACTCAGGCACCGCAGCTCCCCGTCGTTCTGTATTCGCAGCAGCCTGCTGCGCCTGTTCCAACTTCTCGGTAAGGTCGGTGATGCGGCGGGCCTGCAGGTCTTTTTGAGTAATGACTTCGTCCGACTTTCTCTGCAATGCCCGGTCAACATCGGCAACCGTCGAGTAGATACGCATCAGGTCTTTATCTTTTTGCTTACGCTGCTCGATACGGACATTCCGGGCTTCCTGCTCGGCTTTCAGGCGATCCCGTTCAGCAATCTCTTCTGGTGTAAGCTCACGCGGCACGCGCTTGACCAGCATCCCTCGGGAGTTCAGAACATCGTAGCCCAGAGGTGCCAGATCTGCCGGCACCGAGTCTTTAATCACGACCTGCCCATCAACATTGAACCGATAAACATTGCCTGCTGCCAGGGATGCGCATGCTAATGCGCTTAACGTAGCACCAACCAACAGCCGCCTGAACATAGATCTCCCGGATTACTTAACGCCGTATTGATCCCGATATGCAGCAATCGCATCTGCGTATTGCGCCAGCTCAGGATTTCCAGAGACATAATCTAGCACCTGATTCAGGCCTACGATACTGGCAACAGTGATACCGAAGTCACGTTCTACCTCTTGAATGGCAGATAATTCGCCCTGACCGCGCTCCTGACGGTCAAGAGCAATCAACGCCGCGGCTGGCGTCGCACCGTCAGCTGCGTTGATCATTGTCATCACTTCACGGATCGCCGTGCCAGCGGTGATAACGTCGTCTACAATCAGAACACGGCCTTCAAGCGGAGCACCCACCAGATTTCCACCCTCACCATGCGTCTTAGCCTCTTTGCGGTTAAAGACGTACGGAAGGTCTTTCTGGTATTGATCTGCAAGCGCGATGGATAAAGCAGCAGACAAAGGGATACCCTTGTATGCAGGGCCAAAGACAACGTCGTACTCAATACCGGAGTCTTCTAACGCTGCCGCATAAAAACGACCCAGGCGAGCAAGAGCAGAACCCGTGTTAAACAAACCGGCATTAAAGAAGTAAGGACTGATGCGTCCGGATTTAAGAGTGAACTCACCAAAACGTAGTACACCCTGCTGGATAGCAAATTCGATAAACTCTTTCTGATAGGTTTGCATAAGGAATCCTGAATTGTCGTCGTGGGCCAGCAATGAAAATTAAGAAGAACAGGCGATCCAACCGGGTTATCTCCTGTTTTCGCAAGACCCGTAGCCATATTGGTGCCACAGAAGAGTGCAGCGGCCTAATTGGATGCGGTATGATACACCCATCGATAACCGGGAACCATGTATGAGGATAATCACACTACACGTTGACGGGCTGGAACAGGCAGTAAAAAACGGTCTGTATCAGTGGCTGAGCAGTGCCGATGTTGACGTCGTTGCCATACAGAACCTCAAGGCAAAAGAATATCAGCTGTCTGATGACGTGCTCTACCCGGAAGGATTCAACGCGTACTTTTTCGATGCTGCTGAAGACCACTACAGTGGTGTCGCAATTCTTACCCGCGATGTTCCTAAGGCCATTATGACAGGGTTATCCCACGCCAAGTGGGATATGCAGGGCCGTTTTATCCAGGCTGACTTCGACCACGTCAGCGTGGCCTCGGTTCTGTTCCCAACAATTGATGAGCACAACTCGCTCGAAGACAAGCTGGAGTTCCAGCAGGTATTTCTTGAACACCTGCAGAAGACCCGACGCAAACGCCGCGAGTTTATTTTCTGTGGCAATTTCGAAGCGGCTCATAAAACCGTCGACATTCAGGACTGGAAAAACGCTCAGGATACCCCGGGATTTATGCCCGAAGAGCGTGCGTGGTTTGATCAGGTATTCGGGCCGGTCGAGTTCACGGATGCTTTCCGCGAAGCGAACTTTGGTGAAAACCAGTTTACCTGGTGGCCAGATGAAGAAAGTCAGCGGCGCGATCAGAGTGGCTGGCGTATCGACTATCAGATCTGCACGCCCGGAGTGCGCCAGTATGTCGTTGAAGCCCGCGTCGAGAAAGCACCTCAGTTTGGTAAACATGCTGCTGTGATGATCGAATACGAGTTTGACGAAGAAATATGAGCGCTCTGATTCTCAGGCGCAGAGTGATCGTTTGAGCTATAGTGAAAAGGCCAGCGGATCTGCTGGCCTTTTTCATATCAGGATGACAGAGCCGCCTTCTGTAGCTCGGACAATTCACCGATAGCCTTCTGAGCATGTGCCAGCATGGCATTCAGCTCTTCCGCAGAGAAAGCTTCCCCTTCCGCAGTGCCCTGAATCTCTACGTAACCGCCTTTCTCGGTCATGACGACGTTCAGGTCCGTTTCAGCCGTTGAGTCTTCGGCGTAATCCAGATCTAACACGGCCTCACCGTTATAGATACCAACCGATACGGCAGCGATCATCTGCTTCAGCGGCTCACCTTTTACCTTGCCGTTTTCTTTCAGCCAGTTAATGGCATCGGCAAGAGCAACACAGGCGCCCGTGATCGATGCAGTGCGGGTACCGCCATCCGCCTGAATCACATCACAGTCGATAGTGATGGTATTTTCACCCAGAGCTTCAAGGTCGACTGCTGCGCGCAGGCTACGGCCAATCAGGCGGGAAATCTCAACAGTACGCCCCTGCTGCTTACCTTTGGCGGCTTCACGGATCATGCGCGAACCGGTAGAGCGTGGCAGCATACCGTATTCAGCGGTGACCCAACCCTGGCCCTGACCACGCAGGAAAGGTGGTACTTTGGTTTCCGCACTGGCAGTACAGATGACTTTGGTGTCGCCAAACTCCACCAGCACGGAGCCCTCGGCATGCTTAGTGTAGTTCCGGGTGATGCGTACTTCTCTTAACTGATCCAGTGCGCGGCCGCTTGGTCTCATAGTTTGTCCTCTGTATTTATAGCTTGTGTATCTGTGGCTTCTGTCACAGCGCGCAGTATACAGAGAATCCATTCAGTTATTCAGTGTTGTGAAATTGAAAAAACGTTTTTCCTACAGAGCCAGCTGACTACAAAACACACCTTAAACATCCGCATGGAGTAACAATAGGTTTTATTTTGTTTCGCTATGTATTTATGTTTCCAAATGTAACTGTAATTAGTGCAATGAATTCAGCAACTACTAATAAATCTCTCAATTTTTAAATAACAATCTCTCACCTTCGATAACACAAACAAACATATCGCCATAGTTCGCAACGATATATTCCACTCAGGACACCTCCTTCAGCAGGAGTGTTACAAACAACGTGAAACGTCGACATCGCCATATCTGAGTTTTCTATGCCATCGACAGCACGCAACTTATGAACAATTTGAGTTCTGACTATGGATATACAAAAAACAGCACTTATTTGCGCCATCACTCTGATGCCCTCAATGGCAATAGCGGATGACCACGAACATGAATGGCCAGAGAGCTACACCAGCCTGGGCCTCGAGTACAACTACACCCTCATCGCTGAGGGTCGTACTGAGGATACCGACGATAACATCACGGATTTCCACGGCTACGGAATCAACCTCGCACACCAGTACAACTCTCTACTGAGCCTGTATGCCCAGGCAGCTATGGCAGAGAGCGAAACCACCGAATCAGATGCTGACATTGATGTGGAATCTTACTCCGTCGGCCTCAGGGTTCACCCGACTGCGTTTCATTATGGTGATTGGCGGGCATTCGCTGGCGGCGGCTATAAATACAGTAATTACGACATCGCATCGAATACCTTAATTGGCAGCAACGAAGTCAGCGAAAACGCCCTCTTCGCTGAAGCTGGCTTGCAGAAACTGATATTCGATCAACGCTTTATTGCTGAAGCAGGCATACGTGCGATTGGTGAACTTCAGGATACTTATCTCGATTTCCAACCGTTTCTGGGTGTATCGGTCCTTTTCGGTCGCAGCTACCCCAAATCAATAGAGCCTGTGGTTCTCGATAGTGACAACGATGGCGTCGTTGACGGTGACGATCAATGCCCGAATACGCCAGCAGGTGCCGTCGTTGACGCGACCGGATGTGAAGAAAAAGACTCTGATATGGATGGCGTCCTCGACAAAGATGATGCCTGCCCAGATACACCGCAAGGAGCAAAAGTAGACGCTCAGGGCTGCGCAGAGAAACTGACTGTAGAAGTGCGGGAAAATCTTTATATCGCCTTCCCGAGCAATAGCTCTGCCGTGCCACAGGAATCCGTCAAAGAACTTGAGAATATTGCTCGCTTGATGAAGGAATACCCTTCAACAGAACTCCAGGTGTTCGGCCATACGGACAGCCGCGGTTCAGCAAGCTACAACATGCAACTTTCGGATGCCCGCGCCAGTGCTGTCGGAAAAGTACTGTCAGCGGAATACGACATCTCGTTAACCCGAATTAACTCTCAGGGTATGGGCGAAACTGCACCCGTCGCCACTAACGACACGCCCGAAGGGCGCGCTGAGAACCGCCGAGTGGAACTGGTTCTGCGCCAGCCTGAATAAAACCGGAGATACTTATGAAAAAGCCTGATTTTAAAACCTCACTAACCTTGCTGGCTGCAGTCGTTCTGACCGCGTGTGGCGGCAACGGTTCAGATTCAGAAGGCCGACTGGGAAGTAACGACTCCGCCATTACCGATCCGGTGGGTTCAGACCAGACCGACGGAGCCGTAGGTAACGGTGATGACAACGGCGCACCTGGCACCGTCGACCCTGTGTGCTCAGGGGAGAGCCAGTTCGAGGTTACAGAATTCATTCCGGCCAATGCTGCTGAAAATGTTTCTATAGCAACGAGTGTCCGGGTGACCTTTAACACGGATCTGGATGAAGACTCTGTTGATGCAACGTCTGCTTTCCTCTCAGGTGGTACCGCAGGCTCAATTGATGCCAGCCTGTCTGTGAATGGCAATGCGCTGCTCATCAATCCTGTCAGCGGCCTGGAAGAGGACACTCTTTACACTGTTAATATCGGCGCGGGTATTTCGGCTGCCTGCAGCGAAAATATCGCGATAGGGACAGATGCATCCTCTGACTTCACTACCGGTGGGCAGGAAGATGAGGATACAACGGCCCCTGAAATATTGGTTTCAACACCAGATTTAATGGGATTATTACCTGTCGATATTACTCTGGTTATTGATTTCTCAGAGCCGCTCGACAGTAGCACCGTAAACTTCGACAGCATTTATGTTATCCCTGTCGACAGTGAAGGTTCGCCAATTCCAGGTAGCGGCAAAATTGAAGGTGATTTCTCATTCGATGGGAGCCGGGTGCTATTTACCCCGAGTGAACCGCTGAATGGTGAAAGCTTTTACCTGTTGGAAATTAATACCAATATTGAAGACCTCAGTGGTAATCCACTCGCAGCAGTCAGCACAAATATCTTCCGTACAGAGAGCCTGACTGCAGTCATTGAAGGAATACTCGGTGGTGGATCTGGCGACAATCCATTAGGTGACCTGCAAGCTGCACTCGAAGATCTTGCCGGAAACCTTCTTACTATTGTTGAAAATGGTACAGAAGAGCCCGGTGATGAGGGCGGCAATGAAGGGGGAGACAGCGGTGTGCCAACCGATCCTCAGGCTCTGTTCGAGCTGCCATTAACCCTGGCTGCATTGATTGCTGCAGGCTCAGAGGAACTGCTCGCCCTGACTGGTCTGTCTGAAGAAGATCTTGGCGACCTCGACAACTTTGCGGACCTCCTCGACTCGTCGATATTGGCGCAGCTACAGGATCTGCTTACCCAGTTTGCAGATGACCCTCAGAATTTCGATCTGCTCGAAGCCTTTAATTCGGGTGACTACGACCTCGTTATTCTGGAGATCTTCCCACTGTTAGTAGATGGCGAACTGACCCCGGAAAGACTGACTGAGTTCAGCTCAGTACTGATCGCTGTTTGTGATCCAAAGGGCAACGCTACAGGTACAGAAGCCGCATGTACTCTGTCAGTAAACATAGGCTTCGGTAGCTTCAGCGAAGGCGTTCAGCAAGCTTTTGCCGACGCACTGGCTAACGGCGACCCAGCGGCGCTGGCTCAGTCCTTCCTGACGGTTGGTGAGCTTGTCTTCAGCGAAGGTGGACTGGTCGATATTCAGGTTCTGGATGACAGTGGCCTGCCTCTGCCAGAAGCACTCGAAGAGCCGCTCGTTGACCTGCTGAATCAAATCGGTCAGCTACCTGTTCTGGGTTCACTGACCAATCAGGAGGATATTACCCGGTTAGTTGATGTTGAAATTCTCAAGACGTCACTGGCTACGGTTGAAGCAGGTAAATTGCTCACTCTGACTGTGATCTCAGAGGATTTGCTGAAAGCTGGCGCACTGACCGATCCGAATCTCGATCTCGGATTATTACAGGTGGGCGGTGAACTTATTGATGCACTTTCAGACACAGGTCTTGAGCCATTATTTGACGGCTTATGCAGTATTCGTCTGTTGTGCACAGACTGAATTGGGCTAAGCCCAGCACCTCGGGGCCAGGGAAGCCCCACTCCACACTCGGGGGCTTCGGCCCCCTTTTTTATGTGCTTTCGTTTTGTACGCTTTAGTTTTGTTTACTCGAGCAGACCAGGCACCATCCCCTCGTGTATTTGGCAGTGAACTACTAAACTAACGGCCTGACCATCCGTATCGAGGTTTGTATGGCCCTTAGCATGACAGCGTTCTCCAGAAGCACTATAGACACAGATTCTGGCCGGATCACCTGGGAAATCCGCTCAGTAAACAGTCGCTATCTGGAACTTCATTTTCGTCTGCCTGATGAGTTTCGCGATATGGAGCCAGCTCTTCGCGAGTGCATTAAGTCCAGATTAAACCGCGGTAAAGTTGAAGTATTCCTGCGCTTTCAGCCATCCCAGAAACAGCAGAACTTACAGGTTAATCAGGACCTCGTTGCTTCACTGAATGATGCAGCGGATAAAGTTCATGAAGTGATCGGCCCGGGAAATGCGCTGGATGCGCTGAAAATTCTGCAATGGCCGGGGGTATTAGAAAGCACAACAACCGATCTCAAAGCGCTTCAGAAAAGCGCGTTAGGTTCATTCAACGAATGTCTCGAGTCGTTAATTATTGCACGTAAGCGTGAAGGTGCTTCCCTCAAAGAACTGATACAGCAACGCTGTGACGAAGCACGTAATCTTTCTGAGCAAGCGGATAAAATAATACCAGAAGCCCTTGCCGCTCAGCGCACTCATCTGTTAAACAAACTCAATGAGTTGATCGAAAATCCGGATACCGAACGCCTCGAGCAGGAAATGGTATTGCTCGCGCAAAAAGCCGATATTGCAGAAGAAACCGATCGGCTGCGCACCCATATCGATGAAGTACTGGATATTCTGCAACGTGAAGAGCCCATTGGCCGACGTCTGGATTTTATGATGCAGGAGTTAAACCGTGAGGCGAATACGCTTTCATCTAAGGCAATGCGCACCGAACTGACAAGCATTGCCGTTGACCTTAAAGTACTGATCGAGCAGATGCGTGAACAGGTTCAGAATATTGAGTAATTACTGTCGGGTTTTAACTGCTTTTTACGATTTATCCCAAGGCGGCACACCCGAAAAGTAATCACTCAGGGAATCGATAAATGCCCGCACTTTACTGGATAACAAAGTGCGGTGTGCATACACAGCGTACAGGGCAATGGGCTCCGGTGCTTCTTGTTTGAGTATTTCCACCAGGCGTCCATCAGCCAGTGCAGCCCCTGAGATAAAAGTCGGCTGCATCACAATGCCCGCACCCGCAATTGCGGCATTATTCAGAACTTCGCCGTTATTGCAGCTGAACTGATTGCCACGTTGAATCCCAGCCTGGCGCAACTGCTCATCTTCCATGTAGCTGTAATGAAGAAAACGATGCTGGGGCAACTCTGCTACCGATGTCGGCTCGCCATATTTTTTCAGATACTCAGGTGATGCGCAGTACGCCAGACGGATCTCTGTGAGCTTTCGGGCCACCAGCGAGGAGTCTTTCAGTTGCCCGATGCGCAAGGCGACATCGAAGCCTTCGTCGATGATGTCCACCTTGCGGTCGTTTAACTGAAGATCGATACCCACTTCCGGGTTCTCCCGTTGGAACAACACCAGCGGCTCGGCAAGATGCAGGCTCGCGAACGACACGGGGGCTGCAATTCTCAGCAGGCCCCGTGCCTGAGCCTGAAGGTCACCAGCCTGACTCTCCATATCGTCAATGTCCGACAGAATCTGCTGGGCCTGCTGGACGTAGCGTTCTCCCGCCTCGGTCAGGTGAATGCGCCGCGTGGTGCGGTTAAGAAGCCGCACGCCAAGGTGCTCCTCCAATTGCGCAACGTATTTACTGACCAGCTGCGGCGACATCGCCAGACGCTCCGCGGCCCGGGTAAAGCTACCCTCATGCACCACGCTGACCAGCGTGCGCATCGCCTCTATTCGATCCATATGCGATCCCGACCTCTCCGACACAGATAAAGCAGGCCAACGATTATCAACGAAACATTGATAATGAGACAACAAAAACCCCATTAATCAACATGGAAGCGAGCAGTAAAGTACACACATCACTTAAGCAGAACTCCATAGGGGGGCATACTATGAACATTCAGAAAATCTTCGAATCCAATGCCGGCTTCGCTCCTTTTATCCTGCGTATCCCGGTTGGCCTTATTCTGGCAGCGCACGGCTCACAAAAGCTGTTCGGTTGGTTTGGTGGCTACGGACTGGAAGGCACCGGTCAGTGGATGGCCAGTATTGGTCTTGAACCTGGCGTACTCATGGCACTCCTTGCCGGTAGCGCAGAGTTCTTCGGCGGCCTCGCTCTGGTACTGGGTGTACTGACACGCCCTGCGGCACTGCTGACCACTTTTACTATGCTGATTGCCATCTTCAGCGTGCATATCAGTAACGGACTCTTTATGGCAAACAACGGTTACGAATATGCTCTGACACTCTTCGTCATCAGTATTGCTCTGGTGGTTCAGGGTGCGGGCAGCCTGTCAGTTGACCAGCTGATTTCTGAAAAGCTGCGCCAACAGAAAACTCAGGCCTCGTTCGCCTGAACAAAATTAAAGGCCAGCTTAATCCCGATCTGAGAAAAGAGGTGTTATGAGTACTGTAAATACCATTTTTATTTCCCACGGCGGCGGCCCTCTGCCCGTTCTTGGTGACCCCGGCCATGCGGAAATGGTAAGCAATTTAAAACAGCTGGCGAGAGAGCTACCTCGGCCAAAAGCGATCCTGGTAATCAGTGCGCACTGGGAAGCCAGTCGCCCTACGGTGACCTCAGCCAGTCAGCCGGGCATGATGTATGACTATGGTGGTTTTCCGGATGAAGCTTACCAACTTCAATACCCGTCTCCGGGGGAACCTGCTCTGGCAGAAAAGGTAGTTTCTGCCCTGCAAAATGCTGGTATTCATGCGGAAAGCAGCCCGGACCGCCCTTACGACCACGGCCTGTATATTCCGCTGATGCTGATGTATCCGGAGGCCGATATTCCAGCCATACAATTATCACTGGTGAAAGGTCTCGACCCGGATGAACACCTGCGTATCGGTGAAGCATTGCAAGGGCTGGATTACGATGATCTGCTCATCATAGGTTCCGGCTTTTCTTTCCATAATATGCGCGCCTTTTTTATACCCGAGAGCAACGATATGCACGCTGCAAATGCGGCATTTCAGGGATGGCTGGAAGAAACCTGCATGAGCACAACGCTGACAGAAGACGACAGGCGGCAACGCCTTCAGCATTGGGCTGAGGCACCGAGTGCCCGCTATTGCCATCCACGCGAAGAGCATTTGCTGCCCCTGCATGTCTGCTACGGCATTGCCGGTCGCCCTGCTGACGAGCATATTGCGACTAAGATTCTCGGCAAGGCTTCCGGCATGTACGCATGGACAGCCTGAGGTATACTGTCAGGCCAAACACTTAAACGACTGGATCAGCATGGCTAAATCATTTACCGGAACCCTGTTTATCTTCTCCGCCCCTTCGGGCGCAGGTAAAACCAGCCTGGTAAAGGCCCTGCTCGACAGTACGGGATATATAGGCGTCTCTGTGTCGCACACTACTCGCGCTCCACGTCCGGGAGAGGTCGATGGCAAAGACTATCACTTCGTCAGTAAAGAAGATTTTCAGCAACTGATCGGTGAGAGCGCCTTCCTTGAGCACGCTCAGGTATTCGACAACTACTACGGTACGTCTCAGCGCTGGGTCGAGTCAGAGCTTGAAGCGGGCCGTGACGTCATTCTGGAGATTGACTGGCAGGGTGCCGAGCAGGTGCGCCGTCTGATGCCAGAGGCGATCTCAGTGTTTATTGCCCCGCCCTCGATTGAGGCACTGGAGCAACGTCTGCAGAATCGTGGCCAGGACAGCGACGAGACCATTCAGCGCCGTATGCGCGATGCCCGCAGCGAGATGAGCCATTACGGCGAATATGACTATCTGATCATCAATGATGATTTCAACAACACCCTTGAGGAACTGCGCGCCATCATCATCGCGCGCCGTCACCGCCTCGAGGCACAGCAGGCCAGACATGCCCAGACTCTCAAAGATCTGCTGGGTAATGACTGAGATTTTTGTCTGACCTCTTCCTTTATCGCTGGAATCGAATACAATAGAAGGTTCCACTGAATTTAATTCGCTTACAGGAAAAACCATGGCTCGCGTAACCGTTGAAGATTGCCTGACAAACGTTGATAACCGCTTTGAACTCGTCATGCTGGCTGCCAAGCGCGCCCGCCAGATGCAAGTTGATGGCGCGGAACCTATGGTTGCCGAAGAAAACGACAAGCCTACTGTACTGGCTCTGCGTGAAATTGCTGACGACCTCGTGACTCCTGCAACTATGGCAGCACAGGAAGAAGCGGCTCGTGCAAACGCTGAGTTTGAAGCACAGACCCGTCATCAGGAATTCTGATAGACCTTTCTTACAGAGCATATAGTGCCTACGATTGATGCGTTATCTGAGCGACTTACCCAGTATCTGAGCCATAGTCAGATCAAACAGGTATGTCGTGCCTACTTTTACGCGGAACAGGCACATGAAGGGCAACGCCGCCGCAGCGGCGAGCCCTACATTGTTCATCCTCTGGCAGTCGCCAATATTCTTACTGAGATGCACCTCGACCATCAGAGTCTGATGGCTGCGATGCTGCACGACGTTATTGAAGATACCGGCGTACCCAAAGCGGCGCTCGCTGCTCAGTTCGGGGACGTGGTCACGGACCTTGTGGATGGTGTGTCTAAACTCACGCACATTCACTTCGAAAGCAAAGAAGAACAACAGGCTGAAAACTTCCAGAAGATGGCGATGGCGATGGCCAAAGACATCCGCGTTATTCTGGTTAAACTCGCCGACCGACTGCACAACCTTCGGACACTGGGATCTCTCAAGCCTGAGAAGCGCCGCCGCATTGCCCGCGAAACACTCGATATCTACTCCCCAATCGCCAACCGCCTTGGTCTGAACAGTGTACGGGTTGAGATGGAAGAGCTGTGTTTCGAAGCCATTTACCCCATGCGTTCAGAGATGATCCGCAAAGCGGTGAAGGCCGCTCGCGGTCATCGCGTTGAGGTGGTAGAGAATATTACCGCCAGCATTCGTAACCGTCTCAGCGAGTGTGGTGTGTCTGCGCGAGTGTTTGGCCGCGAGAAGCATCTGTACAGCATCTACAGCAAGATGCGCGACCAGCGGAAATCACTCAGCGACATCATGGATGTCTACGGATTCCGCATCGTCACCGACTCAGTCGACGACTGTTATCGTATTCTTGGTGCCATGCACGGTCTTTATAAGCCTGTGCCAGGGCGGTTTAAAGATTACATCGCCATTCCGAAGACCAACGGTTATCAGTCTCTGCATACCACACTGATCGGTCAGAACGGCGTGCCCATCGAGATCCAGATCCGCACCGAAGATATGGAAGCCATGGCGAACCATGGTATTGCGGCGCACTGGCTCTATAAGAGCGAAAGCGACCAGACCAGCGGCACACAGCGTGCACGCCAGTGGGTTCAGAGCCTTCTCGAACTGCAAAAAAATGCAGGTTCGCCAATCGAATTTGTTGAACACGTTAAAGTCGACCTCTTCCCCGAAGAGATTTATGTGTTCACGCCGAAAGGCAAAATTATGGAATTGCCCGCAGGCTCTACCGCGGTCGATTTTGCTTATGCAGTACATACCGATGTCGGAAATCACTGTATTGCCTGTCGTATCGACAAGCAGCTGGCACCTTTGAGTGCCCGCCTGCAGAACGGCCAGACCATTCAGGTGGTCACAGCGCCGAACGCGCAGCCCAATCCGGCATGGCTCAATTTTGTTGTCACCGGTAAAGCCCGCTCTAATATCCGCAACTACCTGAAAACTCAGCGCCGTTCTGAATCTGTTGAGCTTGGTAAGCGCCTGCTCAATAAAGCGCTCAGCGCGCTGGGTAAGACCATGGAAGATATCGACGCGGCGCATGTCGAACTGGTTCTGAAAGAGACTGAAAAAGAGACCCTCGAAGACCTCTTTGAAGATATCGGTGCAGGCAACCGCATGGCACCACTGATGGCTCGCCGCTTGCTCGTTGCCAATCGTGATACCGATATTGATCTGAATTCGATTCAGGATAACTCCCGCCTGGCAATTAAAGGCACCGAAGGTCTGGTCGTCAGCTTCGCAAAATGCTGCAGCCCTATTCCGGGCGATCCGATTCTGGGGCATGTCAGCTCCGGGCGCGGGCTGGTTATTCATACCGAAAACTGCCGCAACGTCGAAGAATACCGCGACAACCCGGAAAAGTGCGTATTCCTGAGCTGGGATAAAGAGATCAGCAGCGAATTTACGGTAGATCTTAAAGTCTATATGGAAAACCGCCGGGGTATCATTGTCGATGTTGCCGCGGCAGTAAACCAGGCAGAAGCCAACATTGAGAAAATCAGTGTTGAAGAGCAGGACGCCCGCCTCAGCGTTACTTACCTGTCGCTGAGTGTTCAGGGCCGTAAACACCTCGCACGTACGATACGCCGCCTCAGAACGATCCGCGGCGTGTCGAAAATCGTCCGTATTAAATATCCTAAAGCTAATCAGTAACCCAACTCTAACCTGTACAAAGGATTACCATGAGTCGCGAAATTATTTCTACCGACAAAGCACCTCAAGCCATCGGTACATACTCTCAGGCCGTTAAAGTAGGCAGCACGGTCTATCTGTCTGGTCAGATTGCTCTGGTTCCAGAAACCATGGAAATCGTGGAGGGCGGTATTGAAGCTCAGATTCACCAGGTGTTTAAAAACCTGAGCGCGGTTTGCGAAGCGGCCGGCGGCTCACTACAGCAGATCGCCAAGCTGAATATTTTTCTCACTGACCTGAGCAACTTCGCCACCGTTAATGCCATCATGGCTGAATACTTTGAGCAGCCTTACCCTGCACGTGCAGCCATTGGCGTGAAAGAATTACCCAAAGCAGTTGGCGTAGAAATGGACGGTGTACTGGAAATCGTTTAAACCATTTTCAGTCACGATACAGCTCCAATAAAAAAGCCCCGCTCCATAAAGAGCGGGGCTTTTTATTGCCTGCCTTTTACTGCCTGATCAGCCTGCCGCAAACAATCTGCAGCAGACTAATCAAGTGATACAGGATCACATATTAAGCTGTGATCTTGCATCAACCGGGAAGGTCACTGTGTTGCCCTTCTTCACACCCAGGCCAGAGTCCAGGGCATTCTGAATGGCTTGAGCAACCTCGTCGCTGACCGACTTGATAACCCGGATCACAGTGCCGTTCTTGATGCTCGATGGACTTTCAATCTCTGGGTTCTGCTCCATAATTGAGTTCCATGCGTAACCGGTTCCGAGGAAGCGTTCAGAAAGTTTCCACAACGAGTCACCCGCCTTGAAGACATAATTCTGAACCACACCCAGAACTTCGCCAGTATCTGAATATGCAACACGGATTTCCTCATCGGTGTTAATACCAGAGCCTGACGCCTGAGCATCTTCGTCTTCTTCCTCATCACCGACTTGATAGCCTTCCGGCGAACCCGAGGCCGTTGGCTCGTACGATGCCAGCAATGACGCCAGCAACTCAGTATCCAACGTCGAAGGTACGTCGCTGCTCGCGTAGTAGCCGCTTGAGCCAGCAACAGCATTCGCATCAGCAATAAATGGAGACAGTGCTTCAAATACCGCAGGATTCAGCTGCGAGAAGTCACCAACGCTATCAACGATAACCAGCGCAGGCGACTGTGAGCTGATCAGAGAGTCGGTTTCTGTACCTTCAGTGTTGTAGACCAATGGCGCGCCGTTCGGGAAGAACGGACTAACGAACGTAATCGCTTCGAGGTCGAGCCTGAGCGCAACTTCGAACGTCAACTGGTTGTTAGTCTCACCGATACTCGCCCATTCACCGGCACCCGCTACGCCCGACTCACCCGTACCAATGTATGCATTGAGTGCCGACACGTCCGTGGTGTTAACAGTCTCGGACGTCAAGGCACCTGTGCCTGCGACCAGGCTATCAAGAACCAGGGTCCCTCCTTCGATAGCGATATTGCGAATCACAAGGTCGCCATTCTGAATCATGGTGACATCAATGGATTGGCCATTAAGCGTCTCAATAGAGATCAGGTTAATGTCAGTCCGCAGTTCAATATCACCGTAGCTCAGAATCAATAATTCATCGGCAGTGACAGAACCTGTGATCGCAATTGGGTCACCCTCTGCCTGAGCAGCAGTCCCTGAACCATAAGTAGACAGCAACTCTACATTCTCGGAGCCATCAAAGTTCAGAGTCATGGTGTTATCACCAAAGGAAACACTCTCACCGTTGAAATCAGCCTGCATCGACGTCGCGAGATCAAGATCACCCGCATTATTGAACAGAGATTCAAACTGGCTGAAGGTAAACTTACCCACTTGGTTAATACCGTTGCCAACCGCATTAATCACCCAACGCACACCGTCAATTTCATTGATCAGGGTGTCGTCACCGTCGGAGCCCAATAGTGTCAGCGGTCCATCGAACAGAATGTCGTTAGCCGCAACCTGCTCATCACTGCGGATCGTAAAGGTATCATCGCCGGTGGAACCCTGAATCTGATCATCGGTATTCGCCGAAACCTGACTCACTGAGGTGAACAGAATTTCTTTAGTGCTTACAGAAGCAGACTCGTCTCCCAGCGTGAAAATCTCAGTCTGAGCAGCAACATCATTCAAGGTACCGCCAGACAGATCGGCGGATTCAATCGCATCGAAACGGATAGACTGTGCCACCAGGGCATTATCGGTAACCGTCAGCTCCGCCGAGGTCGCAGCGGATGTGGTGATACTGTCGGTGCCCGTGCCGCCATCTACATTCGCGACGTCACTGAACAGGATGCCGTTACTGAAGAACTGATTCTCCCCAACTAACGCAAACTCATCGTTGGCCGCGGTGCCATTCAGTGCTCCCGATGACAAGCCCGCGGCTTCAAGGTTGCTGAAGACGATGTCAGATGCGATCAAGCCAAGCTCGGTGCCATTCAGGGCAACCACAGCATCATTGGCAGCGACCAGAGAGTCATTACCGTCACCAGCATCAATGGTTGCTACCGAAGTAATAGTCATATCATTCACTTCAACCTGACCCGACGTTGCACCGGTGTTGAAGGTCTCTGCTGCATCAGTAGCCGTAAGAGCACCATTAGCAAGATCGACAGAGTCCACATTCGTGAATGCGATGCCCTGAGTTTCTAATGCGTTATCGCTCGCGGTACCTGCGTCGCTCACCAAAGTAGCCCCGTCGGTATTCACCTGATCATCTCCCCCCAGAGCATCGACAGCTGCAAGGTCGGTAAAATCAATACCGGCGGAGGTCAGAGCATTGCTACCCGTCACATCAAAGGTATCGGCCCCTGTGGTTCCAGTCAGAGCATTACCTTGCAGGTCAGCCATTTCGACAGACGTAAACTCATAGCTCGCTGTATCCAGTGCATTATCTGCACCGGTTAACGTTGAGTTGGCATCATTAACCGTCAAAGCATCATCACCGGTCCCCGCACTAATTGCAGAGTCAGCGTTAGTGACATTGATGTCGTTAGCAGTCAGGGCAGTGCCTGTCACTTCGAAGCTATCCGCCGCATCACTGCCTATCAGCGTGCCGTTCGCCAGATCGAGGTTCTCTACCGAAGTAAATGCGATCTGTTGAGTCGTCAGGGCGTTATCAACCGCGGTACCTGCTTCACTCGTCAGAGTCGCACCATTGGTGTTGACCTGGTCATCGCCATTTTCCGCATTAACCGAGGCAACATTAGTGAAGTCGATATCTGCTGACGTCAATGCGTTAGCGCCAGTCACGTCGAAGGTATCGGCACCAGCGGTACCCGTCAGCGCATTGCTTTGCAGGTCTGCAACTTCAATCGAGGTGAACTCATAGTTTGCCGTGTTCAGTGCATTGTCTGCACCCGTCAACGTTGAGTTGGCATCATTAATCGTCACTGCATCATCGCCAGTACCAGCATCGATTGCTGTGGCTGCATTGGTCACGCTGATAGCATTTGCCGTCAGAGTAGTAGCCGCTACCTCGAAGCTATCCGCTTCTGAGCTACCCGTGAGCGTTCCGCCATTCAGATCTGCATTTTCTGTCTCACGGAAGGTGATACCCAGAGTTTCGAGTGCATAATCCACCGCATTTCCAAACTCTGCAAACAGAGACGCATCGGCACCATCGGTATTCACCTGGTCAGCACCGTCATCTGCATTTACGACTTCAACATTACTGAAGTCGATTCCTGCAGACGTCAGCGCATTCGTACCTGTCACATCAAAGGTGTCGGCATTCGCTGTACCGGTCAGAGCGTTATCAGCTAGGTCTGCAACTTCAACCGATGAGAACTCGTAATTCGCAGTCTCGAGCTCGTTGTCCGTGCCTGTGAGTGTTGAGTTACCATCATTCACGATCAGAACATCATCGCCGTCGCCGGCATTAATGGCAGACGCTGCATTGGTCACCGTCATTGCATTCGCAGTCAGAGTTACACCTGTCACTTCGAAGCTGTCGGCCGCATCACTACCGGTAAGAGCACCGTTGGCCAGGTCGAGATTCTCTACCGAGGTAAAGGCGATCTGTTGAGTCGTCAGGGCATTATCAACGGCCACAGTTCCCGCACCATCGGTCTGGCTGACCAGAGTCGCTGCATTGGTATTCACCTGGTCATCACCATTGCCGGCATCGACTGAGGCAACGTTAGTGAAGTCGATATCCGCCGAGGTCAGAGCATTAGGAGCTGAGACATCAAATGTATCGACACCTGCAGTACCCGTCAGAGCATTACCGGCGAGGTCAGCCGTTTCAACCGAAGTGAACTGGTAGTTCGCTGTGTCGAGCTCGTTATCAGTACCCGTCAGTGTCGAATTAGCATCGTTAACAGTCAGGACATCAGTACCGTCGCCTGCATTAATAGCAGATGCTGCACTGGTCACAGTGATGGCATTAGCCGTCAGAGCAGATCCGGTTACTTCGAAGCTATCGGCTGCATCACTGCCTGTCAGCGTACCGCTCGTCAAATCCAGATTTTCTACCGAAGTAAATGCAATCTGCTGAGTCGTCAGGGCGTTATCAACAGCCACGCCTGTATCACTGACCAGAGTCGCACCGTTGGTATTAACCTGGTCATCACCGTCGTTGGCATCTACTGACGCAACGTTGGTGAAATCGATATCCGCAGATGTCAGAGCGTTAGCGCCCGTCACGTCGAAGGTATCGACACCAGCGGTACCCGTCAGGGCATTGCTTTGCAGGTCTGCAACTTCAATCGATGTGAACTCATAGTTCGCTGTGTTCAGTGCATTGTCCGCACCCGTCAACGTTGAGTTGGCATCATTAACCGTCATTGCATCATCGCCAGTACCAGCATCGATTGCTGTGGCTGCATTGGTCACGCTGATAGCATTAGCCGTCAGAGCAGAACCGGTTACTTCGAAGCTGTCTGCTTCAGAGCTACCCGCAAGTGTGCCGCCATTCAAATCTGCATTTTCTGTTTCACGGAAAGTGATGCCCAGAGTTTCGAGCGCGTAATCAACGGCATCACCCAGCTCGGCGAACAAAGACGCGTCAGCACCATCGGTATTTACCTGGTCAGCACCGTCATCTGCGTTGACGACTTCAACGTTACTGAAGTTAATTCCTGCAGAGGTCAGCGCGTTAGTACCCGTGACGTCAAAGGTGTCTGCATTCGCCGTACCGGTCAGTGCATTATCAGCCAGGTCTACCGTTTCAACCGACGAGAACGCGTAGTTGGCGGTATCGAGCTCATTGTCCGAGCCAGTTAATGTTGAGTTGGTATCGTTAACAGTGATTGCGTCATCACCGTTACCTGCGTCAATTGCTGAAGCTGCATTGGCTACAGTGATTGCATTGGCTGTCAAAGCAGAACCGGTTACTGCGAAGGTGTCAGCTGCATTACTACCAACCAGTGCACCGTTCGCCAGATCCATATTTTCTACCGCAGTAAATGCAATCTGCTGAGTCATCAGGGCGTTATCAACAGCCACGCCTGTGTCACTGACAAGAGTCGCCCCATTCGTATTAACCTTGTCATCACCATTGCCGGCATCGACAGAGGCAACATTACTGAAATCAATATCCGCTGAAGTAAGAGCATTAGCCCCAGTCACATCAAACGTATCGACACCAGAAGTACCCGTCAGAGCCTTAGAGGTGAGGTCTGCACTTTCAATCGAGGTGAACTGATAAACGGCTGTGTCCAGCGCGTTGTCAGTGCCAGTAAGTGCTGAACTGGCATCATTAACAGTGACTTCGTCATCACCGCTACCTGCATTAATGCCAGACGCTGCACTGGTTACAGTGATTGCATTGGCTGTCAAAGCAGAACCGGTGACTGCGAAGGTGTCAGCTGCATCACTACCAACCAGCGCACCGCTCGCCAGATCGAGATTTTCTACTGCAGTAAACGCAATCTGCTGAGTCATCAGGGCGTTATCAACAGCCACGCCTGTATCACTGACCAGAGTCGCACCGTTCGTATTAACCTGGTCATCACCGCCGTTGGCATTCACTGACGCAACATTGGTGAAATCGATATCCGCAGATGTCAGAGCGTTAGCACCCGTGACGTCGAAGGTGTCTGCATTCGCCGTACCGGTCAGTGCATTATCAGT
>MDSX01067282.1_pt1 | contig 129136 bp, 136 predicted proteins | sample 811141 | NCBI WGS metagenome assembly MDSX01 (sample SAMN05326642, study PRJNA326480) | marine metagenome | isolation source: seawater | place: Atlantic Ocean: South East | collected 2010 | reverse complement strand
CGGCGGCGGCGGCCCATGTGGCCCTCCACTATCGTTACTTTTTGGCGTAACTACTGAGAGCGACGTCCTTGAACGATGTAAACTCTTTAATACCAACTATTGGGAGGAACAACAATGACATACCACCGTGGTTTCACGTTGCTTGAGCTTCTTGTTGTACTAGCAATTGTTGGTATTCTCGCGGCTGTCGCATACCCCTCCTACCAAGATAGCGTAAGGCAAGCGAACCGCTCCGATGCTATTGCGGAGCTGCAAGGCATACTTGCAGCCCAGGAGCGATATTTCCTCGCAAACCGCGAATACGCAACAGCATTGTCCAGCCTTGGCTTTGCGACAGATACTCATGCTATTGATGTCTACAACATCACAGCAGGGGATTGTGATGCGCCCAATAATGACGCAACTCTATGCGTTGAAATAACTGCTGCTGCATCAACAGACAGTCAAAAGAAGGATGGCGATATTGTGATGAACAGTATTGGCCGTTCTGAACTCGTTGAAGCAGGAACGGACACCGTTAAAAAGCAGCTGTGACCTTTCAGCTGAACAAATAAAAAACCCCAGCATTAGCCGGGGTTTTTTATTACCAGAGAAATATCGACTTACACTTCGGTCATCCGTAACTCTTTTGGTAACGAGAAAACCACGTTTTCTTCTCTGCCCTGCAATTCCTCAGGCTCCTCACCACCGAGTGATACCAGTTTAGCAACGACTTCTTTAACCAGAACATCCGGAGCAGAAGCACCTGCAGTAATACCAACGGCTTTAACGCCCTGGAGCCATTCAGCCTGAATTTCGGAAGCATCGTCGATCAGAAAAGCTTTTGCCCCCATACGCTCACCAAGCTCACGGAGACGGTTAGAGTTACTGCTGTTTGGCGAACCAACTACCAGCATCAGGTCACAATCAGACGCGAGGATTTTAACGGCGTCCTGGCGGTTCTGTGTGGCGTAACAAATGTCGTCTTTTCGAGGCCCGGTAATCTCAGGAAACTTCGCACGCAGTGCATCAATAACCCGGGCAGTATCATCCATCGATAATGTTGTCTGAGTTACGTATGACAGAGCAGAAGGATCTTTGACCTCAAGAGCATCAACGTCCTCTTCATCTTCAACAAGATAGATATTTCCGCCCTTGCTGAAGTCGTACTGACCCATGGTACCTTCGACTTCAGGGTGCCCTTTATGGCCGATAAGGATGCACTCTCGGCCGAGAGCGCTGTAGCGGGTCACCTCAAGGTGAACCTTAGTCACCAACGGGCAGGTCGCATCAAATACTTTAAGACCGCGGTCGGCTGCATTTTTACGCACAGCCTGAGAGACGCCATGAGCTGAAAAAATAACGATATTATCGTCTGGCACTTCATCTAGCTCGTCGACGAAGATAGCACCTCGATCACGCAGGTCATTCACTACAAACTTATTGTGGACGACTTCGTGACGAACATAGATAGGCGGTTCAAACAGTTCCAGTGCGCGATTAACGATATCGATCGCCCGATCAACACCAGCGCAGAAACCGCGTGGATTAGCGAGCTTAATCTGCATCCTTCACCTCGAGAATCTGAACTTCAAAATGGAGCTCTTTTCCTGCCAGCGGATGATTGAAATCAACGGCAACGTAGTCACCTTCAATAGAGCTGATTACGCCAGGAAGCTCAGCCCCCTGAGCATCTGCGAATGACACCATCAAACCTGGCGCCACCGGCATATCCACCGGAAAATCGGAGCGTTTCATATCCTGAAGATTCTGCGGGTTTGGTTGCCCGAATGCTTTTTCGGGCGGCACGGTAAAAGTCTTGTGATCACCCGTGGTTAAACCGATCAGACATTCTTCAAAGCCTTCGGGTAAGTTTCCATCGCCGACCGAGAATTCAGCCGCGTCATTTTCGAAGGTGGAGTCCACTTCCTGCCCATCTGCCAGACGCAAGGCAAAATGCAGTTTTACCCGACTTCCGTCAGCAATAATTCCGAGAGACATATTCACACCTTTTAATGGGCCACACACTATGAAGGTGCAGCGTTAGTACGCAGATGTCAGGCTTTCGCCCGCTCTTCTTTAATTTCCCGAACCACATCAAGCGCCATCATAATCGCGCCTAATGTAATCGCGGAGTCAGCAATATTGAACGCTGGGAAATAACTGTTGTTCCAGTGCACCGAAATGAAATCGACGACGTGCCCATACAATACCCGGTCAATCAGATTGCCCACGGCACCGCCGAGTATCAGCGTCAGCGCAATAGGCAACCAGATACTTCCTCGCGGAAGTCTGGCCAGCCACACGAGCAACATAACTGAGACGCCCGCAGAGATAATCGTAAAGAACCAGCGCTGCCACCCCGCCTGATCCGCCAGGAAGCTAAAAGCCGCACCAGGGTTGTAGAGCAAGGTAAAGTCCAGAACAGGCAGGATGTACACCGGCTGGGCGTAGGTCAGCATGTTCTCCGCAGCCACTTTGGTCACCTGATCCAGCACCACGGCCAGCACGGCTAACCACAACCAGATCAGCGGCGAGCGTCCGCTGTCCGCTACAGCACTTGAATCATTCATCAGGCGTAATGACGGACTTCACCGTCACCCTCAACGTTCTCGACACAACGGCCGCACAAGGTTGGGTGACGCTCGTCGCTACCCACCGTCTCACTGTGATGCCAGCAACGTTCACACTTCTCGGCATCGGATGCCATAACAGCAACGCGAAGACCATCAAGGTCAGTCGCTTCACCACCCTCTTCGCTCAGAGGTTTTACAACGGCACCCGAGGTAATCAGTACAAAGCGTAATTCATCACCTAAGCGATCCAGTTTGGCTTTCAACTCGTCAGCAGCGAACAATACGACTTCAGCACTCAAAGAAGCACCAATGCGTTTTTCACCCCGTGCTTTTTCCAGCGCGCCATTGACCGCTTCTTTGGCTTCCATGACGGAGCGCCAGTAAGCATCATTAAACTCGGACGCGGCAATCTGCGGAAAGTCTGTATACCACTCTGAAAGCTGAGCAGACTCTTCGCGCTCACCGCTCACTGGCGCAGGTAATGCGCTCCAGATTTCTTCAGCGGTGAAAGACAGCACAGGCGCGATCCAGCGAGCCATCGCCTCAGCGACATGATAAAGCGCAGTCTGCGCGCTACGACGTGGCAGGCTATCGGCTTTACAGGTGTATTGGCGGTCTTTAATCACATCAAGATAGAAAGCACCCAGCTCAGATACACAGAAATTCATCAGTGTCTTCGTCAGCGCCTTCAGGTCATAGTTGTGGTACAGCGCGATGACTTTTTCCTGCAGGCGCTCTGTGTAGCTGACCATCCAGGCATCGAGTGGCAGCAGTTGCTCCGCTGGCACCATATCGGTCGCTGGCATAAAGCCATTGATGTTCGCCAACAGGAAGCGGCAGGTATTACGTACGCGGCGGTATGAGTCAGCGTTACGTTTCAGAATTTCATCAGAAACCGTCATCTCACCTGAATAGTCAGTATCGGCTACCCACCAGCGAAGGATGTCGCCGCCCAGTTGATTAATAACCTTCTGAGGTTCTACCGTGTTGCCGATCGACTTGGACATCTTGCGGCCCTGACCATCAACGGTGAAGCCGTGAGTCAGTGCTGTTTTGTAGGGTGCTTTGCCATAGGCTGCGACGCTGGTCAGCAGTGATGACTGGAACCAACCACGGTGCTGGTCAGAACCTTCCAGATACAGGTCGGCGGGCATTTCCAGCTCGTCACGCGCCATGCAGACGGCCGTGTGAGTCACCCCAGAATCGAACCAGACATCCAGTGTATCGACGACTTTATCGTACTGAGTCGCTTCATCACCCAGTAACTCTGCCGGATCAAGATCAAACCAGGCATCAATGCCTGCACCTTCAACGCGCTCTGCAACCTGAGCAATTAATTCAGACGTACGCGGATGCAGTTCGGCGGTTTCTTTGTGAACGAAAAGTGCGATCGGCACCCCCCAGGTGCGCTGACGAGAAATACACCAGTCAGGGCGATCGTTCATCATGCCTTCGATGCGCGCCTTACCCCAGGACGGACGCCACTCGACGGTGTTCTCAACTTCATTCATCGCCTGATCCAGCAGGCCTGCCTGATTCATGCTGATAAACCACTGCGGCGTCGCACGGAAAATAATCGGCGTTTTATGGCGCCAGCAATGCGGATAGCTGTGCGTGATGTTGGCTTTTTTCACCAGAGCACCGCGCTCATTCAGAATGCCCAGTACACGGAAGTTACCTTTATCCGCTGTACTTAATCCCGTCAGCTCAAGCGCTTCCAGGGCAGGGTTGGCAATAAAGTTACCCTGAGAATCAACCAGCATTTCGTCGGATTTAACGCCGTAAACGTTCGAGACAACGTAGTCATCCACACCGTGCATGGGCGCGGTATGAACAGCCCCGGTACCCGAATCGGCCGTGACGTGTTCGCCGGTGATCACAGGCACGAATTTATCGCCGCCTTCTTTACCCGGCATAAACGGATGCTTGACCTTAAACGGCGCTTCATTCTGGTCTGGCGTCTGACCAAAAGCTTTACCTTTTGCAGTGCCCAGAACTTCATAACCATCTGCATCCAGCCCATAACGCTGAGCCGCGTCATCTACGAGGTCTGTAGCCAGCAGAAGAACTTCGTCCGCTTCTTTCAGCAGTACCAGTGAGTATTCCAGTTCAGGGTGAACAGATACCGCTTCGTTAGCAGGCAACGTCCATGGCGTCGTGGTCCAGATCACGATACTGACTGGCTTATCGACGTCGACGTTAAATACACCAGCAATTGCCTGGGTATCCGGGAAGGTGAACTTCACGTCAATCGCGACGGATTTCTTGTCCTGATATTCAACCTCTGCTTCCGCAAGCGCAGAGCCACAGTCAGAACACCAGTTAACCGGCTTGAAGCCTTTGTGCAGGTGTCCGGCATCAATGATCTTGCCAAGGGTGCGGATGATGTCGGCTTCAAATTTGAAGTCCATGGTCAGGTACGGGTTTTCCCAGTCACCCAGAACCATCAGGCGTTTGAAATCGTTGCGCTGACCATCCACCTGCTCAGCCGCGTATTCACGACAATGCTGGCGGAACTCGCTGGCGCTGACCTTCTCACCGACTTTGCCAACCTTAGCTTCAACCTTCAGTTCGATCGGCAGACCATGGCAGTCCCAGCCCGGAATATACGGCGCATCTTTACCGCTCAGCGTCTGGGACTTGATGATGACGTCTTTCAGAATCTTGTTAACTGCGTGACCGATGTGAATATTGCCGTTCGCGTACGGAGGGCCATCATGCAGAATAAATTTATCCCGTCCTGCGCGTGCTTCACGGATTTTGCGGTACAGACCAATTTCTTCCCAGCGCGCCAGCATTTCAGGCTCACGCTTTGCCAGATTTCCACGCATTGGAAATTCTGTATCCGGCAGGTTCAATGTCGGTTTGTATTGGCTTTCCACTTTATCGTTCATAAATTCACTGATTGCGTCAGGGGCCTGCTGCGTTAATGCGCGGCCTGTTATCGGTCAAATCGGAAAGAATCCGGTCGCGAAGCAAAATATGCCCGCGCCGCTTTCTTATCAGAGTCTATTGCAGACTTGAGCGCATCAAGTCCGTCGAATTTCATTTCATCACGAATCTTTTGCATAAAAGAGACGGTCAGGTGTTTACCGTACAGGTTTCCACTGAAACCAAACACGTGGACTTCCAATGATGGCTCAGGTTCACCACTGATCGTCGGCTTAACACCCAGATTAGCCACGCCGATGTATTCCTCGCGGCTTTCCTGCTCAATCAGGTGCACTGCGTACACACCGGTCATCGGCAGTCGGCTACGTTTAATCAGCACATTAGCTGTCGGTGTATCCAGCGTCCGCCCCAGTTGGCGACCATAGGCTACACGGCCTGACATCTGATATGGACGCCCCAACAGCTCCGCAGCCATCGGTAAATTGTCACGGGCCAACTCTTTGCGAACGCGGGTGCTGCTTACCCGATCACCCGCAATTTCATGCGTTGGGGTATCGTCAACACTGAACCCTGACACCTTACCAGCGGTCTCCAGTGCGGCATAATCACCACTGCGATCGCAACCGAACCGGAAGTCATCGCCGACAATCAGGTGCTTCACCTGAATGCCGTCGATCAGAATACTCTGGATAAACTGAGCAGCAGACATACTTCGCAGTGATTCGTTGAATGGCAGGCACAGAAGATAGTCAATGCCAGCGTCGCGTAGATCCTGAAACTTATCGCGAAACCCTGCCAGACGCGGTGGCGCCAGATCAGGCGCAAAGAACTCTTTAGGCTGAGGCTCAAACATCATCACCAGAGTAGGCTTACCGTCCTCTGCTGATACCTTTTGCAGTGATTCCAGGATGCGGCGATGGCCAAGATGAAGGCCATCAAAATTCCCGATGGTCGCGACGCAACCATCGAAATCGACGGGCAAACTGGCATTCAGATTGTGCAGGCCACGAATCAGGCGCATCACAGGTACCGCTGCAAAATTAAAAGCACGGATTATAGCGGTTTAACACTGATCAGAACAGCTCGCCGCGGAGATGACGCAGACGCAACCCTGCCGCTGTCATTACGGCGAAATACACCACCACACCGGCCCCAACCAGCACAGACAGCCAACTTATTCGTTGCATCGTTTCCCAGGTTAACCAGTCTCCCGGAGCCCCCATCAACCATACAGACACGGCGGCCAGAGCCGAGTTAGCCAGCAAAAGGATCAGCATGAACTTCAACCAACCAGACTGAGGCTGATATACCCCACTTTTACGCAGTCCGCGGTAAAGCATGAAGACGTTGTAATAAGCTGCCAGAGAGGTCGCTAAAGCGAGACCGGCGTGCTGCAGTGGGTACACAAGTGCCAGATTCAACACCATATTCACGACCATAGCCTGAATACCAATTTTCACTGGTGTTTTCGTATCCTGACGGGCGTAATAGCCCGGCGCCAGAACCTTAATCATCATAAAGGCGAGCAGCCCAACGGCGTAGGCCTGCAAACTCAGAGTCATCTTACCGACGTCGTAAGCCGTGACTTCACCGTAGTAGAAGATCGTCGCCATCAGAGGCGTTGCGAGAAGCACCAGAGCCAGAGCAGCAGGCGTCGCTATCATAAACACCATACGAACTGCCCAGTCGATGGTGCGAGAGAACGCCTCTTTGTCTGCAGCCGCGTGCTTACCCGACAGCGCAGGTAAAATCACCACACCAATAGCAATCGCGAATACCCCCAAGGGCAGGTTATTCAAGCGATCTGAGTAGTACAGCCAACTGACGCTGCCGTCCTCAAGAAACGAGGCCAGCAGAGTATCCAACAGGAGATTGATCTGACTGACGGACACACCAAACAGCGCCGGTACCATCAGCTTACCAATGCGCCGCACACCTTCATCTTTCGGCTTTACGGAAGGTAAAACCAACAGGCGCATACGCGCAATAAAAGGCAGCTGGAACATAAACTGGAACAAGCCAGCAAAGAATACCCCCCATGCCAGTGCGTACTGAGGCTCTTCAAAGTAATCCGTAAAGCCTAATGTCGCGGCAATCAGCGTGATATTAAGAATAACCGGTGTAATCGCAGGCACGGCGAAGCGGCCATACGTATTCAGCACACTGCTGGCAAACGCCGTCAGTGAAATAAACAGCAAGTACGGAAAGGTAATGCGCAACAAGTCACCCGTCAGCGCAAACTTCTCTGGGTCACTGCGAAAACCCGGCGAAAATACCCAGGGCAGGTAATCAGCACCCAGCATCGCCAGACAAGTCACGGCCAACAGGGCCAGCCCCAACATCCCGGATACACGGGCCACCAACAGGCGGACTTCGTCAAATGCCCTCTGAGTACGATACTCGCTAAGCACAGGCACAAACGCCACGGAAAACGCGCCTTCGGCAAATAATCTTCGGAAGAAATTGGGAATCTTAAATGCCACAAAAAACGCATCGACCCGCGCACCAAAATAATTCGCCACAATAATATCGCGCGCCAGCCCCAGAACCCGACTCAGCAGGGTCATAACACTGACAATGGATGATGAGCGGAGCAGACTGCTGCTTTTAGCCTCGGGGCCGGATTCAGGCGTAGCGGACATAAGCGTTTCCGTGCGGATATGCGGTATTTATACACAAAAAAACCCGCCGTTGGCGGGTTTTTCTTCGATCTGAAAAAGCGATTAGCCTTTCAGAGCGACAACCTTAGAGTTCAGACGGCTCTTGATGCGGGCAGCAGCGTTCTTGTGCATGATGCCTTTAGTCACAGACTTGTCGATGTAAGGTTTGCTTTGAGTAAACGCAGCCTGAGCCTGCTCGTAGTCAGCAGTTTCGATGGCGGCATTAACTTTCTTAACATAAGTGCGCACCATAGAACGCAGTGCCATAGTACGGGCACGACGTTTGATAGCCTGACGGGCGCGTTTACGAGAACCAGCGGAATTTGCCACAGTCGGCTCCTCAAATTCGGTTATTAACTTTAGTCGGGAATCTACGCGCTTGTGTGTAGGTACCCAGAGAGGGCCGGAATTATCCGGATATAAGCGGGGGCTGTCAACAGCTACAGCCCCTTTACCTTAAGCTCAATGCGAGCCAGAGATCAGAATCAGTCGATAACCACAGGTTCGAAAGATTTCACCAGATCATCAACCGCCTTCATCTGTGCCAGATACGGCTCCAGCTTATCCAGCGGCAGCGCGCACGGGCCGTCACACTTGGCTTCTGCAGGATTCGGGTGCGCTTCGATAAAGAGACCAGCAATGCCCAGCGCCATACCAGAACGCGCCAGCTCAAACGCCTGCTGGCGACGGCCATCGGCGGAATCAGCACGACCACCCGGGCGCTGCAGTGCATGTGTCGCATCAAAGATCACTGGCGCCTGCTTTTTCATTTCGTCCATGCCCAGCATATCAACCACCAGGTTGTTGTAACCAAAGCTTGAACCCCGTTCACACAGCATGACCTTGTCGTTACCGGCTTCGGCAAACTTCTTGATGATGTGACGCATCTCGTGTGGTGCCAGGAACTGAGGTTTCTTCACATTGATCGCCGCACCGGTTTCAGCCATCGCAACCACCAGATCGGTCTGACGTGCCAGAAACGCTGGCAATTGGATAACATCAACCACTTCAGCAACAGGCGCCGCCTGATACGGTTCGTGAACGTCAGTAATCACAGGAACATTGAAGGTCTTTTTGATTTCTTCAAAAATCTTCAGGCCTTCTTCCATGCCCGGACCACGGTAAGAATTGATCGAAGAACGGTTCGCTTTATCGAACGATGCCTTGAATACGTACGGGATGCCCAGCTTTCCGGTCACCTCGACGTAGGTTTCACAGATTTTCATCGCCAGATCGCGACTTTCCAGCACGTTCATACCACCGAAAAGCGTAAACGGCTTGTCGTTGTTCACGTCCAGACCGGCTACGTTAACCGTCTCAATCATGTCTTTTATCTCCTGAAGTAAAATCCTGTTGAGTGCTCACACATTCTGGTTCAGAGAATAACCAGATTATCCCGGTGAATCATCTCGGGCTCTGTTACCGTTCCCAGCGCTTGTTCAAGTCCGGACGTCGGTGTTTTTAAAATCTTCTGCGCTTCGCTGATGCTGTAATTCACCAGCCCCTTGGCGACCAACTGCCCACGCTCATCACGGCATTCAACCACCTCACCGCGCTCAAAGCGACCTGTGGCTTTGCTGACACCAATTGGCAACAGACTGCGCCCGCCAGTGCGGAGCGCCTTCACTGCACCATCATCCAGCGTGAGTATACCGTGGGTCTTAAGATGGCCTGCGATCCATTGCTTTCGCGCAGCCACTGGCGCCTGCCCGGCTTTCAGCAGAGTGCCCACCAGTTCGCCCTGATGCAGGCGGGAAATAACATTATCTATGCGACCACCAACGATCAGGGTATCCGCTCCAGAGCGCGAAGCCAGCGTTGCTGCACGCACTTTGGTGACCATACCGCCACGCCCAAGCGCACCGCCGCCACCGGCCATCGCGGCGTATTGTGGATCAGAAGCCATGCCTTCGAAGATCAGCGTTGCGTCGGGGTTTGAGCGCGGGTCCGCCGTGTACAGACCATCCTGATCCGTGAGAATAACCAGCAGGTCTGCTTCCACCAGATTGGCCGCTAACGCACCCAACGTGTCGTTATCACCAAAGCAGATTTCATCAGTTACCACAGTGTCATTTTCATTGATGATGGGAACAACCCCCATATCAAGGAGAGTACGCAGCGTGGTGCGAGCATTGAGGTAGCGCTTACGGTCGCTCAGATCATCATGCGTCAGTAACACCTGCGCAGTATGCCGACCGTGTTTTGAGAAAGAGGTTTCGTAGGCCTGTACCAGACCCATCTGACCGACGGCGGCCGCTGCCTGCAGTTTATGCACTTCATCCGGGCGGGTCTTCCAGCCAAGGCGGGTCATACCTTCAGCAACTGAGCCTGAAGAGACCAGCACCACTTCATGACCGGCATTGAGCAGACCAGCAATCTGATCTACCCAGCTTTGCATACCCTCACGATTCAGGCCTTTGCCGTCATTCGTCAACAACGCACTGCCGATTTTAATCACCCAGCGTTTTGCGTCTTTCAGATTGTTACGCGAAGCCTGCCACTGCTCTGTTGTCATGCGTTACTGTCCGGCACGGATTAGTCTTTTTTCGGGTTATTCGTTTGTCGAATTATTCGTTCGTGTAGACGACTTCCACATCGTAGTCGTCATCATCATCGTCCTGCTTAGCAGCTTTACGCTCTGCCCGCTCCTGACGACGACGCTCATGCAGCGCTTCGAGATGCTCGCGCGCCTCTTCTTCGACCTGCTCGCGCTCGGCCAGAATAGCCTCAGCAAACTCTTCGTCTTCGGCTGCTCGTTCGCGACGCTCTTCCATATACTCCATGATGTCGCACACCAGCTTATGAGTACCGTCACGGTTGATCGCAGAAATACGATACACCGGACCATCCCATTCAAGCTTCTCAATAATTTCCTGGCAACGAGCCTCGCGCTCTTCTTCAGGCAGCAGATCAAGTTTGTTCAGCACCAGCCAGCGATCACGCAGCGCCAGTCCGGGCGAGAAGTTCTCAAGCTCACGACTGATGGCCTCTACGCGCTCTGCAGGGTCTGAATCATCAAATGGCGCCATATCAACAATATGCAGCAGCAGCTGAGTACGCACCAGATGCTTGAGAAAGCGTGTGCCAAGGCCAGCACCGTCCGCCGCACCTTCTATCAACCCTGGAATATCGGCAATCACAAAACTGCGGTATTCTTCGATGGAAACAACACCGAGATTCGGAACCAGAGTCGTGAACGGATAATCCGCCACTTTCGGCGTCGCTGCAGATACCGAGCGGATAAAGGTCGATTTACCCGCATTCGGCAAGCCCAACAGACCGACATCTGCCAGCACCTTCAGCTCAAGCTTGAGGTTACGTGATTCGCCCGGCTGCCCCGGTTTTGACTGGCGCGGCGCCTGATTCGTCGATGACTTGTAGCGCGTGTTACCCAATCCGTGGAAACCACCCTGAGCCACCAGCAGCTGGTCACCATGCGCGGTAAGATCACCCAGTACTTCGTTGGTGTCATCATCAATCGCTGTCGTACCTACGGGTACTTTCAAGACGATGTGATCACCCTTGGCACCAGTACAGTTACGACCCGCACCCGGACGACCATTTTCGGCCTTAAAGCGACGGGTGTAGCGATAATCCACCAGAGTATTGGTGTTCTCGTCGGCTTCAAGGTATACAGAACCGCCATCACCGCCGTCGCCGCCGTCCGGGCCGCCCTTAGGGATGAATTTCTCACGACGGAAACTGACGCAGCCATTGCCGCCTTTGCCAGCTTCTACAGCGATACGGACTTCATCAACGAACTTCATGGTAATAACGCTCTGGTTTGGGATGTACAAATAAAAACGCCCCAACTGCTATGCAGTCAGGGCGCATCAGCATATTCCGGTGCAATTAAGCCGCTGGAACGATGCTTACGGTCTTACGGTTGTTCTTACCTTTGACCTCAAACTTCACTGCGCCTTCAGCGGTAGCGAAGAGAGTGTGGTCACGACCGATCTTAACGTTTTCACCAGCGTGGAAACGGGTGCCTCGCTGACGAACGATGATCGCGCCAGCTTTAGCAGTCTGACCGCCAAACAGTTTTACGCCAAGGCGTTTACTTTCGGAATCGCGACCGTTCTTGGTAGAACCACCAGCTTTTTTGTGAGCCATTGCTTTACTCCTAGCTGCGAGGTCACTGCAACACTGCGGATGCGGCGGTGTTAACCGCGCGGACCTCTGAAATTAGTGTTTAGCCAGCGATGCTGGTGATTTTCAGTTCAGTGAACCACTGACGGTGGCCCATCTGCTTCATGTGGTGCTTACGACGCTTGAACTTCATGATCTTCACTTTCTTGTGACGACCGTGATTAACAATTTCAGCTGTTACTTTAGCGCCTTCAACCACTGGAGCACCGATTTTAACATCGTCGCCGTTACCAATCAGCAGAACTTTTTCCAGTTCAACGTTTTCGCCAGTTGCAACTTCCAGTTTCTCAACTTTCAGAGTCTGACCTTCTTCAACACGGTATTGCTTACCGCCAGTGACTACTACAGCGTACATAACTGTAATTCTCCGCTAGCACTTAGTGTGCATGACTTTTCAGTGCGTGGCCTTTGTCGCCGTTACTGACGCCATAGCGCCAGCCTTTCGCACTGCCTTTCCCTCTCGCTACTTAAGCCTGCTTCTATTGGCAGCACTCTGGCGTCCATATGGCAGGGAGCGTAATTTCGGGGCGCGAGACTATACCGCACTCCCGTTTTGGCCGCAAGTATGGAACAGGCCTTTTTCTTGACAGGGCGGGTCGGCCTCCCTAGCATTCGTTGCATTATAAAGCAGGCACCCGAATCCATGCATATCAAAGACGTACTTGCCACGGTTAACGACGAGTTTCAGGCCGTCGACAAGCTGATCCACGAGCAGCTCGAGAGCCGAGTTCCTCTGGTTGAAAAAATCGCCGAATACATCGTCAGCAGTGGCGGTAAACGTATCCGCCCTCTTCTTGTCCTACTGACAGCGAAAGCATTCGATCGTGCCGATGCTGACGCAGTGAAACTCGCCACTGTGATTGAGTTCCTGCATACCGCGACATTGCTTCATGATGACGTCGTTGACACGTCTGATATGCGCCGTGGAAACCCAACTGCCAATGCCCGCTGGGGCAACGCTCCCAGCGTTCTGGTCGGTGACTTTCTATACAGCCGCGCTTTCGAAATGATGGTCGAGCTACGCTCTATGCCCGTCATGGAGATACTTTCTAACGCCACCTGCGTCATTGCAGAAGGCGAAGTTATGCAGCTCACCAACGTCAAAAACCCCGACACTACCGAAGCTCAGTACATGGAAGTCATCCACGGCAAAACCGCCATGTTGTTCGAAGCTTCTACCCATTCAGCGGCGGCACTGCTCGAATTAAGTGACGCGGATCGCACTGCCCTTAAAGAGTACGGTAAAGAACTAGGTATGGCTTTTCAGCTGGTTGATGATGTGCTCGACTACGAAGGTGATGCTGAAGAGATGGGTAAGAACGTCGGTGACGATCTCGCCGAGGGGAAAGCCACTCTGCCTCTGATTCATGCCATGGCACATGCGAATGAAGACGACCGACAGCTTATCCGCAACGCTATCCGTAAGGGCGGACTGGATGACATGAACGAAGTCCTGCGTGTTGTGAAAAGCTGTGGATCTCTCGACTATACGCGCCAGCAGGCTAATGCATGTCGCGACCGTGCTCAGAAGCACCTGGAAAACTTACCAGCATCAGTCGCACGCGATGCTCTCGCAGCACTGGCAGCCATCGCAGTAGAACGAACCACCTGACGGAGTAACAGATCACATGATGCGCGCAGGACTTTGGCTCTTGTTGTTTATTACCAGCATCCCGGCGCATTCCGGTCTGCTGGACGGCCTTGGCGGTTCGGATGATTTCCTGCCTGTCGAACAGGCTTTTCCGCTAGAAACATATACAGAGCCCGGCCAGATTACTGCACACTGGCAGAATGCCGACGGCTACTACCTTTATGAACACCGTATTTATCTGACTCAGGGGGCTGTCAGACTTGATCCTGCCACCTGGTCTAAAGACGGCAAAGAAAAATACGATGAAGCCTTTGGTGACATCGTCGCCTATTACGGTCAACTGGAAGTCTCTTTTGACACCGCCAGCCTGACACCCGGAACCGCGACTCTCCATTATCAGGGCTGCGCCGATGCGGGCTTGTGTTACCCACCTCAGACCAGTGAAGTCGTCATTACTGAACCCGTCGCCAACCCAATCACTGATGCAGCCAGCACCGGCGATAGTGCGATTTCCAGCAGCCAGTCATCCGCCAGCAGCGACGACTCTTTCTTTTCTGGCCGCTCGCTACCCACGGTCATTGGTATCTTCTTTCTGCTCGGTCTGGGCCTGACATTCACCCCCTGTGTATTGCCTATGGTTCCCATCCTTACCAGTGTTGTACTGGGTGGAGCCAAGACCAGCGCAGGCCGGGGCTTCTGGCTTTCATTTCTGTACGTCACCGGCATGGCCATTACGTACGCAGCAGCGGGCCTGACCGTTGGTCTGCTGGGTGCCGGAGCCAACGTACAGGCCATGATGCAGAGCCCTCCCGTGTTAATCGGTTTCGCGATTTTCTTTATCGTGCTCTCGCTTTCTATGTTTGGCGTATATGAGCTGCAACTACCCTCGGGCATACGTAATCGCCTGAATGCTGCCAGCCAGAAACAGAGCGGTGGTCAGGCTGGCAGCGTCTTTGTTATTGGCGTTCTGTCGGCGCTGGTAGTCTCGCCCTGCGTGTCTGCGCCATTAGCCGGTGCACTCGCCTATCTGAGTACCACAGGTGACGCCACAAGCGGAGCGCTTGCCCTGTTGGCGCTCGGCTTCGGCATGGGAACGCCATTGATTGTCCTGGGCACTACCGGAGCCAGCGTTTTACCAAAAGCCGGAATGTGGATGGAGCGTATTAAGTATCTGTTCGGCATCATGCTGATTGGTGTGGCGATCTGGTTGGTCAGCCGATTATTACCCGGATATATCGTACTGGGCTTATGGGGTGCGCTCGCCGTCGGCGCAGGTGTTTCCGCTGGCGCACTGAATACTGCCAATGAAGGACCACAGCGCCTGATAAAGCCGGTGGCAGTGGGTGTTTTTGCTTACGGCATCATCGCGCTTGCAGGGGCTGTCAGCGGCCGTTCAGATCCTCTGAATCCACTCGGTCACGCTGAAGACGTTCATGTCAGCCCGTTTTACCAGACAGAGTCAGTTGCAGAAGTAAAAGGTCTGATCGCCGGTGCAAATACACCCGTCATGGTCGAACTGTACGCAGACTGGTGCATTTCATGCAAAATTATGGACAAAGAAATCTTCGCGACTGACGAAGCGCAACAACGTCTGAGCCATGTACAGTGGATACAGCTGGATGTCACCGACAACACTGACGAGCATCAGAGCTTTATGAAAGCTCAGGCAGTCTTTGGCCCGCCTACTGTGCTGTTTTTCGAGCCCGGTGCTGACAACGCCAGCGGACGTATTATCGGTGAACGCGAGAAAGATGACTTCCTGCAGGAAGCACTCAATATTTCACCGGCCCCTTGAAATACATAACTGTCGCCTCATATAGAAAAAACAACAGGAGACAGTTATGCATATTACTTGCCCGGACTGCGGAGCCATCAACCGCATCCCAGACGAAAAACAGAATCAGCCCGGACAGTGCGGCAAATGTAAAAGTCCGCTATTCACGGGCTCAGTCACAGACCTGAGTGACGCGAACTTCCAACGCTTTATTACAAAGAATGATTTGCCCGTTGTCGTCGACTTCTGGGCAAGTTGGTGCGGCCCTTGCCAGATGATGGCACCGATATTCAAAGATGTTGCCGCGGCTATGCCTTATCAGGCCCGCTTCGCCAAGGTGAATACGGAACACGCCCAACAGACCGCTGGCCAGTTTTCGATACGCAGCATTCCCACACTGATGGTGTTCAAAAACGGTAAGGTGATCGACCAGATGGCAGGCGCCCTACCTGCTCAGCAGTTGAAGCAATGGATACATCAGGCTCTGGTTAAAGCCAGCTGATTCTGTGGCTGACGCGGTGAGTATCAGGCTGATTGCTCACCGCCACTGACAACAAACTCAATCGCCTGCATGACCGGCTCGAGATCTTCCTGCCAATCCATAGCCTCGTTGTACAGACCCTCGAGGCTCTTCAGAAAATCCATCACCAGACTCAACATGCGCTCTTCCTGCTCTTCATGCAGACCGAGAGTCAGGAGCTCCTCGCGCAGCTCAAGCTTAACGTCGTCCCGCTCATTCGCTGCACGAATCTTCATTTCATCCTGACGCTTCTGAACATCCAGCAGCGTGTGTTTAACATCAGACACAACATCAAGAAGACGATCTTTCTGACGCAGACGCTCTTCCATATTCAGGCTGCTCACGCGAGCGTCGGTAGCGCTAAGCACCACGGCCAGATGGTCTTTAATGCGCCCAAACCGCGCTTCGTCTTCATAGGGTACGTTTTTTATAAGAAGTGCCGTGCGCGGATAATTCACCAACATCCGGCGGCCGAACTCCATGATACGACCACCACCGTGACCGGACTGCATCAGATCTTGTTCAAGTGGAGAAGCCGCTCCAGAATGCGAGTAATAATGAGGCCACTCATCGCCTTCGAGCCAGCACGAAAAAACGGCATTCAGACCAAAACGCGAGAGAAGATTCAGCAGTGCCTGTGCCAATTCATCCAGCTTCTGACACATCGAGATCTGCTCCATGTAGCGCACAATTTCGCCCTGTTCCGCAGCGTGCGTCATGGCTTCAAAAGCGGCCTGCTTGGCATTTTCTTCCTCGTGGCTGAATAAACTACTTACTAATTGAGTTACCTATAAATAATGACCACAACCTGAAATTAGTCCAGACACAATGTATGGAATAGTACATCTGAGGAACTCATCTACCTGACACAGGTCAATGCCGTTACGTGCAACAGGGGTAATCTGAGATTATCCCAACAGGAGGAAACTTATGAACGTCGAACATCATGATTTACACCACGACTTCCCAGACATGGCTGACCAGATCCACGAGCTGAAAATGAAGGACCGGCATTTCGCCCGCCTCTTCGATGAGTACCACGAGCTGGACAAAGAAGTACGTAAGATTGAAGAAGACACCACACCCGCTTCGGATGACACCCTCGACGCTTTACGACTGAAGCGTGTACACCTGAAAGATGACTTGTACTCGATGCTGAAACAGGCCTGAATATAAGCGGAGCCTGTCGTGCCCCGCTTATAACGTGCCGGTCAGTTATTCAGCTGACGGGCACGCCGCTGACATCGATGCCTTCGGCCTGCTGATCAGCGTGATAGGAAGAGCGCACAAGCGGCCCGCTGGTCACACGAATAAAGCCCATCTCTTTTGCGATATCACCTAATTCTTTGAACTCTTCCGGTGTAACGAAGCGCTTCACTGGTGAGTGATCGCGACTTGGCTGAAGGTATTGGCCAAGGGTGATGTGATCGATGTTGTGCGCGCGCATGTCACGCATCACATCAACCACTTCTTCATTCGTCTCACCCAATCCAAGCATCAGACCTGACTTGGTGATGATCTCAGGATTACGGGCTTTGTATTCCTTCAGCAACGTCAGAGACCACTCATAGTTGGAACCCGGACGACACTCCTTGTACAAACGCGGTACCGTCTCAAGATTGTGGTTAAACACGTCAGGTTGAGTTTCCGTCAGGATATCGAGTGCGACCTCCATGCGACCACGGAAATCAGGCACCAGAACCTCCAACTGAATACCCGGACTATGCTCACGGGTCAGGCGAATGCAGTCGGCAAAATGCTGGGCGCCACCATCACGCAGATCATCACGGTCGACCGAGGTGATCACCACATACTTCAGGCCCATATCAGCAATCGCGGTCGCCAGGTTGACTGGCTCTTCGGTATCCAGAGGATTAGGACGGCCGTGGCCAACGTCACAGAACGGGCAGCGACGTGTACAGATGTCGCCCATGATCATAAAGGTTGCGGTACCGCCGCCGAAACACTCTCCCAGATTAGGACAACTGGCTTCCTCGCAAACGGTATGCAGCTTATGCTTACGCAGTTTCTGCTTAATCTCATTGATCTTCGGAGTCGCTGGAATGCGCACGCGGATCCAGTCTGGTTTACGCGGTATTTCTTCGGTCGGAATGACTTTAATCGGGATGCGGGCGACTTTATCTGCACCTCGCAGTTTTTCGCCCTGCACTACTTTGCGTCGTTCTGACATCAATTACTCCGGAGTCGTTTCATCAGTACCTGAACCGTCATTGGCTAGCAGGCGCTGTAAATGATAGTCGAGACGGTCGGTCACTGCGTCGAAACTCACCGCGCTGTCAGTTTCGGCAGTCATCTGCGTCATCTCCATCCCCGCATACCCACAGGGGTTAATCCGGCGGAAGGGTTCAAGATCCATGTCTATATTCAACGCCAGCCCATGAAATGAGCGCCCATGGCGTATTCTTAAGCCCAGCGAGGCAATTTTCCGTTCGCCCGTGTAAACACCTGGCGCGTCGCTGCGCGGCGAGGCTTCGATATTCCACTCGGCCAGAGTATCAACGATGGCCTGTTCAATAGCACTGACTAACTGTCGAGGCCCCCAACCGCGGCGGGCGATGTCGATCATCAGATACACCACCAGCTGACCAGGACCATGGTAAGTTACCTGACCACCACGATCGGTCTGCACGACCGGGATATCACCGGGAAACAGAACGTGCTCAGCTTTACCGGCCTGCCCCTGAGTAAACACAGGAGGATGCTGAAGGTACCAGAGCTCATCTGGAGTTTCGTCATTGCGTCCTTCGGTGAAGGCCGTCATGTCATCATAGACCGTCTGATAATCTGCCAACCCCAGCATGCGGGTCTGCATCAGATCACCATGCGTACGTTAGCGTGGGCCATCAGGTCTTTGTGGATATTAACCAACTGATCTTTACCCGTCGCGGTGATATAGAGGGTCACGGAACGGAAACGTCCATTCGAACTCTCCTGAATGCGGATTCGCTCCATGTCACAGTCTTCCGCATGAACACGGACAATTTCGACGATCACCTCTTCGTAGTTTTCCATCGCCTCGCCGACCACTTTGATCGGATAGTTCTCACAGGGAAACTCAATTTTAGGGGCTTCAGGTTGGCTCACGGCGGTATCTCAGAAGATAAACAGAACAATGGTTACATTTATGGATGCTGCCGCCTGAATTTTCAAGCGGCAGACATGAAAAGTGTGCTGCCAGTACGGTCAGCGGCAGCTTAGTGGCACCAGCTTCAGGCGAAGAGGCGCACGAAGAAAAGTTTGATGGATCCGATCAGACGTCCAAAGAAGCCCGACTCTTCAATATCCGTCGCTGCAACAAGATCATGCTTGCCCAGTTCTTCCTCACCCATCTTCAGCGTCAGCGTGCCAACACCCTGCCCGGCCGACAGCGGAGCTTCTGGATAATCAGGGCTAACGACTTCTGCGACTAACTCATCCCGCGAGCCACGCGGCAGGGTCATGTAAATGTCTTCAGCAACCACCAGGTCGATGGTGTCCTGCTTCGCCAGCCAGACTTTCTCAGTCGCCAGCACATCGCCCTTGCTATAGAGCTTGTGCGTTTCAAAATAGCGGAAACCGTAGCCCAGAAGTTTCTGAGTCTCACGTGCACGCGCTTCTTCGCTGCGTGTCCCCATCACAACGGCAATAAGGCGAGTGTCATCACGCTTAGCTGATGCCGCGAGACAGTATCCAGCTTCTTCCGTATGGCCGGTTTTCAGGCCATCCACGCTCGGATCACGCCACAGCAGTTTATTGCGGTTTGGCTGGCGGATGTCGTTGTATTCGAAATACTTTTCAGCGTAAAGACTGTAATAAGTCGGGTGGTCTTTAATAATGTGCTTCGCCAACAAAGCAAGATCACGTGCCGTTGTCAGGTGGCCTTCAGCGGGCCAGCCTGTCGCATTCTCGAAGTTGGTGTCGAACATACCAAACTCCTGCGCGTACTGGTTCATCCACCCTGCAAACGCACTCTCAGACCCGGCGAAATACTCAGCGACTGCGATGGACGCGTCGTTACCTGACTGCACAATAATACCGCGCAGCAAGTCGATCATTTTCACTTCAGTGCCTTCACGGACCCACATCTTAGAGCCGCCTTTTTTCCAGGCGGTCACACTGATCGGCACCATGGTGTCTTCGGTCACATTGCCTTCAACAATTTCGTGAACAGCAATGTAGCTGGTCATCATCTTGGTCATACTCGCAGGCGGCAAACGCTCACCCGAGTTGTGCTCAACCAGAACTTCGCCGCTATCTGCATCCATCAGGATATAGGCTGTAGCGTCCAGGACAGGAGGTTTAGGGATAATGACAGCAGCAAGAGTCAGAGAAGAAAAGGAAAAGGAAAAGAGTAACGCAGAAATAAACAGACGGAATAAGTACATGGTTCGCTATCAGTATTGGCTGAATTAAAACAATAATGGCCCGGATTGTATCACGGCTGACGCGCTTGTCAGCGCTATCCGCTCATACGACCCGAGCCACAGGTATTGGTTCCACCCGAGGGAACCACGACCGGCATTTCCGACGGCTTACTGACCGACCTGCTTAAGCAGAGAAGAATCGCGCGGTGGGTGCAGCGCCACGATCGCAGACTCTCCAACGGCAACTGGCTGATAGCTGTGGCGCAGGCGGTATCCACGGTCAATGCGACGTGCGCAGAGAGTCAGGCGTACAGCCAACCAACGATAATCCGACTTACTGGCCGAATGAACAACCACCGAAGCGTCTTCGTCCACCATCTTCTGGCAGATATCGCCCATTTTTTCGGCAATAGCACGGTCTTTAGACTGGAGTGCCTGAGGTGGCACCGTATATTCAGCAATAGCGTCGCTCTCTTCTTTCGCCTGGGCCCAGAGTCGCGTGGACTGAGCCGTCGGTGTCTTCGCAGCGGCCTTCGGCGCCGCCAGACGTGGCTTAGGCGCAGGTGCCGGAGCAACAGGGTCCAAAGCAATATCATCGAGATCGATCGGTGAATTCAATACTGGCGACGAACTTGAGGCCTTCTGCTTGGCCGCGGCTACAGCGGCAATCTGGCGCTGACGCTCCTGTTCTGCGCGACGCTGACGTTCCTGCTCTGCTCTACGCGCCTTTTCGGCGGCTTCGCGACGTCGTTTTTCTGCGGCTTCGGCAGCGGCTATCTTGCGTTGCTTCTCAGCTTCAATACGTAAACGTTCTTTTTCTTTCTCAGCTGCCGCAGCCAGCTCACGCTGACGGGCCTGTTCTTCGGCGTCGGCTTTTTCTTTCGCGGCGACGGCGCGGGTATCGACGCCAGAGCTTGCCTTAGCCTGATCCAGAGCACGCTGCTCATCTTCAAGGCCCGGCGTCAAAGCGGCTACTTTCCAGACGTTATCCAGATACCCCTGAGCTTTGCTCAACTGGCCCTTCTCACGCGCCTGCGCAGACAAGGCCACGTACGCCTCACCCCAGTCATAAGCGAGCGGCACCACGCGATAATCGAAAGGCGCTTCACTGCGGAACTGAGTTATTTTTTCCAGCGCATTGTTGCCTTCCGGTGACGAAAGACGTTTCGCTGATATGTCGTTTTTGATCTGCTGCAGCAGCTGATCCAATTGCTCAGGCGTTGCAGACCAGGCATTCGACACCGCGAGAAATGCGGACAAAACAAGCAAAGAAATCTTTTTCATGAAACACTTATTATCGTTGTGGTGAACCAGCAGTGAGGGGTAAGATGCAGACTTCTTATAACTTCTGTCAAGTTTCCTTTCTGCGTTTAGAGAGATTGCGCACATGCTGACGCGTTACGGCTCCCTGTTATTCGCCCTTCCTGCGATTACCCTGATTGTTGCCTTCGGCTTTGAATTAATGTCAGCCGGTCAATGTACCGATGCCGGGCTGCACTATGACTATACCAGTGGTGCCTGTTCAGAAGAAGCAGTTCCCCAGCTAAGCTACTACCAGCGCAACACCGTCTTTATTAACGTGATGTTATTGCTTTCTATGGCCGGTGCATTAGCCATGACCTGGGGCATGCTACTCAAAGGCATGCAGCCCTCAGATAAATAAGCAGCCCTCAAATCTTCAGAAAAGGCTGCTGTCAAAAATCAGAAGCGACTCAGCCGCAGCACTTTTTCCACTTTTTCCCCGAGCCGCACAGGCAGGGGTCATTCCGGCCGACATCGGGCGAGCGAAAATCGGTTTCTCCGGCAAGGTAATACCATCGCCCACCCAGCCGTTCAAAACGCGACTTTTCTTCAAGCAGAAGCCACTCACCATCTTCGTTAAAGGTGGCAATAAAATGAACCGTGCCTGTGTCTCCGTCGCTGCCTTCCTCCAGAATATCGAGCCCTGTCCACCGGGTATCGGCGGCGAACTCCAGGGTTTGCGGGCGATAGTCCTTATGCCAGGTAGCTAACAGATAATCGGCATTTTCCAGAGCGAAGGCCGAGTAGCGAGAGCGCATCAGTGCCGTAGGCGTCGGTGCGACTTCACCCTCATGGTACAAACCACAACAAACTCTGTAGTCTTTACCACTGTTGCAGGGGCACAAGGTTCCCGGTTGGGCCTCATTCAGACTCATTGCACACCACTGCGGGCTGCGCTCATCAGCACACCAATAGCAGCTCCCAGCTCATCGCTGCGCTGCGGATTACGGAAGGCTTCTAAAATCTGTTTACGCTTGCCCGGTAAAGTCATCAGATCGGCCACCAGAGCAAGGAATACATCCTGTCCTGCCTGAGCAAGTTTCTCGAGATACAGGCTAAGCGTGTCTCCTTCGAGGTCATTCCAGCAGCGACTTCCGACAGCACTGAGAATCTCGACTTCACTCGCCAATGGATGCTGCAACACCAGCTGCAAAACCTCCCGACGGTGGTTAACGCTGACACTCTGCGACATCGCGCGGCAATAGAGCGCGAGTGCGGTGGCGTCGGGCTGGCCTTTCATAGCCTCAGCCAGCGAGTCTGTCAGGGCAATGGTCAGATTCACATCAGGTTCGGCATTCTCAAGAAAGCCCAACAGAACATTGCGCGGAACACTCGCACCAGCGTTATCCATTTCGGGCAACGCCTTCTGCAACAGCTCGCTGTTATTACTTTCATCCAGCCTGGCGACAACTTCAGCAATCCCTTGCAGCCCCAACTGCTGCCAGTTCTGCCAGCCAGTATCGCCGCTGAAATAAGCGCGTGCCGTCGCGTAGTACTGCGTCTCTGGCTGCTTCAGGGTTTTCAGAGCAATAGAGTGGAAGTACGACATACGGTTGCCATCGGGCTTAAACGCACAAGGCGCCTCACCGTGATCTTTATCCGGATGCTGTACGACACGGAGCCAGTGCTGCAGAAACTGATCACGCGGTCCCGGCTGCAGGATATTCTGCTCATCCAACGGCAATTTCAGAAACCAGATATTGTGTTGCCCCGGTTCATCCGGATTCCAGCTGAGAATACCGACCCAGGCATGACGTAGATAAGGTGTTGGATAAGGTCGCGCCAGATCCTCAATCGCTTCAAATTCGCTCAGACCGATTTTTGCTATTCGACGCCCAAGATCAAACACTCGCATACGAGCGCCTGTGCTGGCAACAAACTGAGTGATAGACACAACCTTCTCCTACTGTAATTCAGGTGCGCATGGTATCAGGTTTTCGTTATCATTGAGTCTCAATCAAGACCCCCTGAGGACCATAAGATGATGTTAATTGCAGCCATTATTGCCAGCTTCGTATTAGGGGCCGCGCTGACTGCATCCGTTCTGGGTAAGCGCTGGAAAAGCGCCGTCAATGAAGCAAAACAGGAACTGGAAGGTATGGCTGAGCGTTACAAAGCCCATGAGCAGGAGAACCGCGAACTACGCCAGAAGAACGCCGACCTCGAATACCAGATGGGTTCCCTTAAGAAAGACCTCGCGTATGAGCGCAGCCGCCATTCCGACGACTCTGCCAGTCATTGATCAGCGATGACGTTGATTAACCAGCACACTGACCACCAGTGCAATCAGGGTGGCCAAAGCGAGCAATGCCGCAATAACGGGTAGGTCAAACGTATCGCGGAATGCCTCACCCAGCCAGTACATGGTTGCCAGATACGCCATGCCCCAGGCGGGTGACGAGACAGCATTGGCAAACCAGAACTGACGCGATGACATACGCATCGCACCCGCCACCAGCGGTACCACTGGACGAATGGGCCCGATAAAGCGGCCTGTCATAATACTCCAGATTCCCCAGCGCTGAAAGAAAGCTTCACCGCGTGTCAGCCAGTGCGGGTGACGCTGAAAGAACCGCCAGCGGTGAACTGCAGGACCGGCGCGCTGACCCAGAAGAAAGCTAATGCCATCGCCAAGAAAAGCCCCAACAGTGCCACAGGCGACCCACAACCAGAGCGGAATATCACCCGCAGCCGCCGCCAGAGTAAGTGCCAGCAGAAGACCGACTCCTGGCACCAGCAGTCCTATCACGGCCAGTGATTCCGCAAGAGAAATACTGAAGACGGCGAACAGCAGCAGGCCAGTACCCCAGTCAGAAAAATTTATTTCGTCCAAAGGCCCTCCAGCCCGTAGTTTCCGGCCTGCGTACGGCTATAGCGCAGGCATTCGTCGATTTTGCAGGATTATTGACTGGTAAATCCATTGCGCCCCACGTAGGTATGCAGTTAACCTTCGTTTCACCAATACAAACAATAAGGAATGGCGTGCGATGGGCTCCGGCTCACGACACTCCCCGGATATTACAATGAAGTCAGCGTCTACAGACACCTCGCGAATCAGCGTAAGTGCCCATTACACCGGTTACATCTGGTACAAACATGGCCTCTCGGCAAAAGGGTTTGTCACCCGCGCCGGACAGTTTGCTAACGCGACCCTGGCTCCCGTCAACGCTTTGCTACGAACACTCGCCGGCGCCGACATTGATATCTTCCTGCTACAGCGCCATTCAGTTATTGACCATCAGGTTAAAGAACTGATTGAAAATGAGGGTGTGACTCAGGTGGTCGAACTGGCCTGTGGCCTTTCTCCCCGTGGCTATCGCCTGAAACAAGCCTACCCGCAATTGCGCTACATTGAGGGCGACCTTCCCGGTATGGCAGCTCGTAAAAAAGCGCTTCTCGAAGAAGTAGGACTGGTCGAAGGGCATGAAGTTCGCGAGTGCAACATACTCAACGCAGACGGCCCGGCGTCGATTGGTGCGCTCTTGAGTGAGCTCGACCCCACCCAGCCAACGCTGATCATCACCGAAGGACTGGTGAACTACTTTGAACTGGACAAAATTCGTGAGGTCTGGTCGCGCATGGCGAGCGGATTAAAAGCTTTCCCTAAGGGGTGGTACGTAACAGATTTGTACCCTGACTTTGCAGAGCATCCGTCATACCGCTACGTAAAATTTGCGCAGAAGCTCGTCGGTCTTTTTACTCGTGGGCAATGGCCGTTGCACTACCCTTCCGATACCGCCATTAAAGAAGGCTTTCAGGAAGACGGCTTTGATCAGGTAGAGGTTCATGACCCGGCAAGCTTTTACGGCAAGCTGAGTCACTTGCCGGAAGTAAAAATTCAGACGCTGGTGCGCATCATTAAAGCGGGAATCAGTCGCTGAAAGCCGCCAACTGAAGACTGGTTTTCTGCTGTTTATTGAGCCGCTTAAGTAAGCGTTTTTCAATGGATTCGCTGTCTTCATCAGCATTGCGCGTTACCGCGGCGATGCTGATGGATACCTCAGCAAACGGCTTCCACGATTGCTCCTGCACCTTCCTCTTAATCCGCTCCATCAGAACAATCGCGCCCTCTTCACCGCAATTCGGCAGTACCAACATAATCAGATCATCTTCGAGCCTGAATATATCGTCTTCGCCACGAATCAACTGACGGATTTTTTTGACGAACTGCGGCATAAACTGAACCACAGAACGATTACCGTGCAAGTCTATTAACTGGCGATAATCATCAAGCACAATGCCGATCATGCTGACGCTCTGCCGCGTCGCTTCGCCCCGCGCCAACTCCCGCTCAAGAAGATGATAAAAGTGCTCCCGGTTATAGGCGCCTGACACCTGATCGGTCAGCGCCAGCCGCTGCAGAGACGCACCCTTCAACAGCGTCAGATAGGAAAAACACCAGGTCGAGAGCACCAGCAGAGAAAAATTAGTGGTGTAACGCACGGCGGTCTGGACATCCACCTTACCCCAGAGAATCACCCCCATCGCGCTGGCAACGAGAACATTCACCACAGTGGCATGCTGCATGGGTAAGCAGAAGTACGTAAACATCGGCATCGCGAACAGGTAGTGGATCATAAGATCGGGATACCTTGGTAATTGCAGCAGAGCTAACCCAGCAAGCGCCGCCACTAAGGGATAGTTCACCCACAGAAAAGAATCGCGATCACGATTGATATAGATGTACGCCGCACTGAATAAAAACGCCGGAATCGAAATCGCATTCGCCAGTACCAATGAATACAACCCTTGGCGGTACTGATCGTAGATCAGCAACAGCAATGCAAAAGCCACCAGCGAATAAACGATAACCTGCAATCGGGGCAGCAGTTGTTCCTGCGGCGGCGTATTAAAGCTGATCATTGAGCTTTCTCTCTATCCGTTCTATCAGTACATCAACATCATCTTCCGGGCTGTACACATCGCGGTGCAGCCGGATATCGGCGAGCCCTTCGAAACGACCACTGCCTTCAAGATCATCCATCAGGTTCTCACACAACGCGTCTACAACGTTTTCGGTACTGTGTGGCAGCAACACAACAAAGACATCAGAATCCAGGCGGTAACAGGTATCAAAACGACGCAGGCAGCGCTTGAGGCGTTTGCTCAGATAGCCCAAGCGGCTTTCGTACTCCTCGGTTTTCAATACCTGCCAGCTGGCCGGTACCGCAATGCCAACCAGACTGAGCAGGTCAATCTGGCGGTCAGCACGGGTCATTTCCTTGGAAAGGTCGAGCCCCAATTGGTACTGGTTGTACACCTGCGTCACCGGATCGGTATTCACAATGGCGCTCAGACCATGATTGTGGCGATCATTGATCAGCGCATACATAACTGCGAAGGCGTAGCAGGCGCCGTAGGTGAACAGAATCTGCAGACGCAGATAACTGTCGAACTCGCTGATTACCATAAGCACCATGGCGGTGCTGTAAATCAGGGCAAAGTAGCTGGCAACATGAAAGGGAAATAAGAAGTAAATATAGCCGGGGACGAAGTAGACCCAGTGCACCACATCTTCGCTGCGCTGCATGCCGAACAAAGTAAACAGACACAACCCAAAAATCATCAACCATTCGGTCACGGGCGATGATCGCTGCTGACCTCGCAACAGAAGAATCAGTGCATACAACAACAGAGCAAGAGCAAATCCAGCAGCAACCGCCGCGAAGACAGTACGTGCTTCGACCAGATCCAGCACAGCGATGATGCTCAACGCCAGTGCTGCAAACAGACAATAAATAACCTTAACCTGCAGCACTACCAGACTGTGAAAGCGTGCTTTTTCCATGAATAACGGGTTCCTGACAAACTCTGACCTCTCGGCCTCCGCTAAACAGTGTAGTAGTTCGTGTATACTATCGCACACTCTGACTTACAGACTTTCCGTTTTAAGGTATTCCAGATGAACGTTGCTGACTATATGCAGACCCTTGGCCAGCAGGCCCGGACTGCATCCCGCGCTATGGCCCGGGCGTCCACCAATGACAAAAACCGCGCATTGCTCGCCATTGCTGACGAAATCAGCAATAGCCGCGACGCTCTGCGTGCCGCAAATGCAGAAGACATGGCACGCGGCGCAGAAAACGGCCTGGATGCAGCCTTGCTGGACCGCCTTGAGCTGACTGACGCGCGCATCGACACCATGATCGAAGGCCTGCATCAAGTCGCTGCTCTGCCTGATCCCGTGGGTGAAATCACCGACATGAAGTACCGTCCGAGCGGTATTCAGATTGGTAAAATGCGCGTTCCACTGGGCGTTATCGGTATCATTTACGAAAGCCGTCCGAACGTGACTATTGAAGCAGCCAGCCTGTGCCTGAAGTCGGGTAACGCCGCTATTCTGCGTGGCGGCTCTGAGGCCATTGCCTCTAACAAGGCGCTGGCTGAATGTATTACTTCTGCACTGAACGCTGTCGGTCTGCCAGAAGCCTGCGTTCAGGTCGTTGAAACCACCGACCGAGAAGCCGTCGGTCAACTGATCACTATGCCGGAATACGTGGATGTCATTGTACCGCGCGGTGGTAAAGGCCTGATCGAACGCATCAGCCGTGACGCACGCGTTGCTGTGATTAAGCACCTTGATGGTATCTGCCACGTTTATATCGATCGCGAAGCGGATCGCAGTAAAGCAATCAACATCGCGATCAATGCCAAAACGCACCGTTACGGCACCTGCAACACCATGGAAACCCTGCTGGTTCACGCAGACATTGCCGGGACCATTCTGCCTGAGCTGGCCGAAGCCTATGAGCAACTGGGTGTAGAACTGCGAGGCTGTGAACAGGCGCGTGCAATTGTCTCCGATATGGTTCCTGCGACAGAAGACGACTGGCACGAAGAATACCTGGCCCCCATCCTGGCTGTGAAAATTGTCAAAGATATGGACGAAGCCATCGACCATATCAACACCTATGGCTCTCACCATACCGACAGCATCATCAGCGAGAACTACACACTGGCTCGTCAGTTCCTGACTGAAGTAGATAGCTCATCTGTGATGGTGAATGCATCTACGCGCTTTGCCGACGGTTTCGAGTATGGCCTGGGTGCAGAAATTGGTATCTCCACCGATAAAATCCACGCTCGTGGTCCTGTCGGCCTCGATGGTCTTACCTCTCAGAAATACATAGTGCTGGGCAACGGTGAAGTCCGTAAGTAACAACGCCTCTATTGCCATACTGGGCGGGACCTTTGATCCCGTCCATATTGGTCACCTGCGGATCGCAATACGTCTGCGTGATGCAGGTTTCGATCAGGTGTTACTGATTCCTAATTGTGTCCCCCCTCATCGTGATCAGCCTCTGGCAACAGGAGAACAACGCCTGCGTATGCTGGAGCTCGCGGTCGCAGAACTGAACGGTATTGCACCCAGTGATATCGAGTTGAGTCAGGGTGACACCAGCTATTCAGCTCGCACGGTCGCCCTGCTCAAGGAACAATACCCTCAAGCCAACCTCACCTGGGTTATGGGCACCGATGCCTGGAATGGCTTTGATCGCTGGAAAACACCCGAAGACATTCTGGCCCGGGCCAATGTACTGGTGATTTCGCGCCCCGGAGACCAGGCTCGCACTGATGGCTGGCTTGGGCAGATTCTCGACAAAAACCGCTGCCAGCTCAGTGAGTTACACGAGACTCAGCACGGAGGCGTCTGCCATCAGGCCTGGCCAGAGCTGGATATATCTGCATCCGACTTGCGTCAGGCACTCAAGCAAGGCGACAATATCGCCTTTCTGACACCCCAGCCGGTGTTGGACTACATAAAAGAACACCAACTGTACCGATAACTTTACCGACAGGTCTGCATGCAAACTGAGCAAATCAAAGAGCTCGTCATCGACGCTCTGGAAGACATGAAAGCACATAACATCACTGTGCTGGACGTACGTGGGCGCACGTCCGTCACCGATTGGATGATCATCGCCAACGGTACCTCTAACCGCCACGTCACTGCCGTTGCAGGCAATGTCGAAGAAAAAGCAAAACACGCAGGCCTGAAACCGAACGGCACAGAAGGCCGTGCTGCTGCTGACTGGGTACTCATCGACCTGATCGATGTGGTTGTGCATGTTATGACTGAACAAGCCCGCCACTTCTATGATCTCGAACGTCTCTGGGGAGAAACACCCGACGCTGGGCAGGCAGGACAGAAGGACGCATGAAGATACGGCTGCTGGCCGTTGGCAATAAAATGCCTGCGTGGGTAGAACAGGGTTATCAGGAATACGCGAAGCGCCTGCCACGTGATTGCAGCCTTGAGCTGGTCGAAATTTCTCCCGGCCACCGCGGAAAAAACGCCAGCTCCGACAAAGCCATGCAACAGGAAGCTGATGCACTCAAAAAAGCGATCCGACCGGGCGAGCATGTCGTCGCATTAGCTGTCGAAGGCAAACCCTGGTCGACCGAGCGTTTAGCAAAAGAGCTGGAAGGCTGGCGCAACCAGGGTGGCGATGTTGCCCTGTTAGTCGGCGGTCCTGACGGTATGACGGACGACGTACTGAGGCTGGCCAAGCAACGCTGGTCTTTATCCCCCCTGACACTGCCCCACCCGCTGGTCAGGGTGTTATTGTCAGAACAGATTTATCGCGCCTGGACGATTCTCCAGGGTCACCCGTACCACAAGTAAGGCTGGAGTATGTGGGAACAGTCGATCAGGGATAAGGCCTACGAGCGCAGACTCTTCCGCGCACGAGCCATCGTCGCTGCTGTTCTTGTCGTATCGGCGCTACTGACCCTCGCCTGGCGCATGACCTACCTGCAGGTCACACTGCACGAAAAATATCAGGACCTCTCTGAAAACAACCGGGTAAAAATACGCCCTATCGCACCTAATCGCGGACTGATCTACGACCGCAACGGTGTACTTCTGGCTGAAAACATTCCTGCCTACAGCCTAACTCTGGTGCCCGAGAAAGTAGATAACCTCCAGGAGACTCTCGCCTTTCTTGATGAGCTGGTTGGCGTGTCTGAGCGGGATCTCGAGCAGTTTGAGAAACGCTCGAGTTACCGGCGCCGTCCATACGAACCTGTGGTACTGCGTCAGCGGCTGAGCGAAGAAGAAATTGCCGCCATCATGGTTAACCGTTTCTATCTGCCCGGCGTTGATGTTGAGGCGCAGCTTATTCGACACTATCCGCACGGCGATGCCTTTGCACACGTGCTGGGTTACGTCGGCCGGATTAACCAGCGGGATCAGGAACGCATTGAGGACGATGAAGAAAGCCAGCGCCGCTACAGCGCGACCTCCCATATAGGTAAAACCGGTATCGAAAGACGCTACGAAGATATTCTCCATGGTGACGTAGGTTATGAGCGTATTGAGACTAACGCCCGCGGACGCCTGCTCAGAACCATGCAGCGGGAAAACCCGAAACCGGGCACCGATCTGACGTTGCATCTCGACAGCCGGCTCCAGTTGCTTGCCGCAGAATTACTTGAAGGGCGCCGCGGTGCCGTTGTTGCTATCGAAGTGGAAACCGGCGGCATTCTCACGCTATACAGTAACCCCGGTTACGACCCGAACGCCTTTGTTACAGGGATTTCCTTCGATGATTACGAAGCGCTGACCAGCAGTCTCGACAAGCCACTCTTCGATCGGGCGACGCGTGGTACTTACCCACCCGCCTCGACCCTGAAACCTTTTGTCGGTCTTGCCGCTCTGGAAGCTGGCAGTACCACCTGGAACTATAAAGTGCGCGATCCGGGCTGGTTCCAGCTTGAAAATGATGACCGCTTTTATCGGGACTGGAAGCGCGAAGGACACGGCGTCGTCGATCTTGAAATGGCCGTGGTGGAATCCTGCGATACCTACTTCTACGACGTTGCCGTCAAAACAGGCATCGATGATCTCACGCCATTCCTCGGCCAGTTTGGCTTCGGCCGGGATATGTCGATTGATGTCATCTCGGCAGTATCCGGGATTCTGCCAGACCGTGAATGGAAGCGAGCCACCGGTCGTGGCCCATGGTATCCGGGGGATACAGTCAATCTCGGCATTGGTCAGGGCTTTATGGCCGTGACGCCATTACAGCTCGCAACAGCGACCGCTGTTCTGGCCAATAAAGGCAAATGGGAAGTCCCAAGACTGCTCGCGGCAGAAGACAACGTCCCGACGGAGTTTCCACACGGCGATATCCCCGACATTACACTCAATGATCCTTCCGACTGGGATCGCATGTTCACGGCAATGGATCATGTGATTACCGGTCGTCATGGTACTGCCCGCGCCTTGCGCGCCAACCTCGACTTCCCGATTGCTGGCAAAACCGGAACCGCACAGGTCGTGGGTATTGAACAGGATGCCGAATACGATTCGGAAGCCCTTCAGGAGCGTCTACGCGACCATGCCTGGTTTATGGCGTTCTCTCCGATAGAGAAACCACAGATCGCCATTGCCGTCATCGTTGAAAATGGCGAATCATCCGGGCGCACCGCCGCACCGATCGCACAGTCCATCATCAATGAATACCTGGGAGGCGCAGAGGGCTGATGGCCAGTACAGATTTCAGTCGCACGGTCTCCACGCCGTCACAGCATCATACCTTCGACCGCAGCGGTGCCTTTTTCGCGCGATTGCACATCGACCTGATACTTCTACTGCTACTTATTGCACTCGCCACCACCGGGCTGGCTATCCTTTACAGTGGCAGCGGTCAGGAAATCGGCATGGTGAAACGTCAGGCTGTGCACTTTGGTATCGGCACCTTACTGCTATTCATTACTGCCCAGATTCCACCGCGCCTCTACCAACTTATCGCGCCCTGGGCGTTAGCCGTAGGTACTTTACTATTGGTCGGCGTATTGGTTGCGGGGGTCGGCGCAAAAGGCGCTCAGCGCTGGCTGGACTTACCCGGGCCATTACCCCGCTTTCAGCCGTCTGAGCTGGTGAAGCTGGCGCTACCATTAGCGGTCGCCTGGTTTATGGCCAAACGGCCCGTACCGCCGCGCTTTCGTGACCTTCTTCAGGCACTGGTCATTATTTTCATTCCCACGATCCTGATCCTGAAACAGCCTGATTTAGGCACGTCGATACTGATCAGCACCTCGGGGTTGTTAGTACTGTTTTTTGCCGGGATGTCCTGGCTCCTGATTTTTTCCATGATCGGCATAGTCGCGGCGATGGCGCCGGTTATGTGGTTCTTCGTAATGCACGCTTATCAGAAGCAACGTGTTCTTACGTTCCTGAACCCCGAGTCCGATCCGCTCGGCTCAGGCTGGAATATAATTCAATCGAAAACGGCGATCGGCTCGGGCGGTATTCATGGCAAGGGTTACCTTCAGGGGACTCAATCCCAGCTCGAATTTCTACCAGAGAGCCATACCGACTTCATCATTGCCGTCCTGGCAGAGGAGCATGGATTAATTGGGGTCTGCCTGCTACTGGCGCTCTATGCCTTAATTATTCTGCGCTGCCTTTACATTTCCAGCCGGTGCGAAACTCTTTTCGGTCGACTGCTGTCTGGTAGCATGTCAGTCACGTTTTTTATCTATGTCTTCGTGAATATAGGCATGGTCAGCGGCATTCTTCCGGTCGTAGGCGTACCCCTACCACTGGTGAGTTACGGCGGAACGTCTGTCGTCAGTCTGCTTCTGGGCTTTGGCCTGATTATGTCGATGTACACTCATCGGCAAAGGAAATAACAGGGTTATTACTATGTTGAAACATGTGTTAGCTGCAATCACCTTGGCAGCTTCTGCGCCCTTCGCAGGCGCAGCCTACGACCAGCACGAACGTACCGACGAGTTCGTCGCCGAAGTGGAAAAGGAATACGGCATTCCGGCAGAAGAAGTACGCAACTGGCTGAAACAGGCTGAAAAGATGGATTCAGTGCTCGAAGCCATTCAGCGTCCTGCCGAACGCACCATGAACTGGGCGCGGTATCAGGATATTTTTCTGACAGAAAAACGGATCAGTGCAGGTAAGAACTTTCTCGAAAGCCAGGCTGATATTCTCGCCGAAGCTGAAAAGAAATACGGCGTACCGCCGGAAATTATTGCAGCCATCATTGGCGTAGAAACCTTTTACGGCACCCGCCAGGGTGGATACAGAGTGTTGGACTCGCTCTCAACACTCGCTTTCGATTACCCGAAGCGTCCACTGTTCTGGCGCGAGCTGAAAGCCATGTTCGCCCTCGCCCGTGAAGAAGGCGTCGACCCGGGTACCATCAAAGGGTCTTATGCTGGTGCAATGGGCTACGGCCAATTTATCCCTACCAGCTACCTGCACTACGCTGTCGACGGTGATGGTGATGGCAAACGTGATCTATGGGGCAACCCAGTGGATGCTATCCACAGCGTGGCTAACTATTTCTCAGAACACGGCTGGAGAACTGACGAGCCTGTCACACACAGAGTCACCGTCAGTGGCGACAAACACGAACCGCTGGTGAATGTCAGCCGCAAACCGCAGCACACGGTTGCAGACCTGACGGCCGCAGGTGTTGAGTTGCCAGTAGATATCAAGGGGGATAAGCCAGCCAACCTGATGCGCCTTGAAGGTAAAGAGGGCGACGAATACTGGCTCGGTGAATACAACTTCTACGTTATAACTCAATACAACCACAGTAAGCTGTACGCCATGGCGGTGTATCAGCTCAGCCAGGCTCTGAGTGAGGACAAGCAATGATGCGTGGGCTGGCCGTTCTGGTCAGTCTTGTTCTGCTTCATGGCTGCGCAACGTCCCGTTATCAGCACGCGAACGATTTTACGCCGGCGCCAATCGCTGACATCAAGGCAATTGCTGATCCCGTACCGGTATCCGAACCGCGCAGCAGTCTGGGCAATCCGTCGCGCTATCGCGTGCTGGGTAAGGACTATAACGTTATGAAGGATGCGGAGGGCTTCACGCAGGAAGGCATCGCTTCATGGTACGGAATGAAATTTCACGGTCACGACACCTCAAACGGCGAAACCTTCGATGTCTACAAAATGACCGCAGCACACAAAACGCTCCCACTGCCGTCGTATGTAAAAGTTACCCGCAAAGATACCGGCCAGTCGGTCATCGTCCGGGTGAACGACCGAGGGCCATTTCACGAAGGCAGGATTATTGATCTGTCGTACGCAGCGGCCGTAAAACTGAATATTCATAACGACGGCACGGCACCAGTAAAGATCGAAGTATTAAAAGCACCATTATCTGAAGCCGTGCTATGGATTCAGGCGGGTGCGCTAAGTAACCCGAACTCAGCAGAGCGTCTGCGTAAGAAATTATCCGGGATTACTGCCAACGTAGGAGCAGGCGACTGGACAGTCGGTATCTACCCGAAAGAAAAAGACGACATCACCCTTCACAGGGTGCGCATAGGGCCTGTTCCTGAATCGGAAGTCCCCGCGTTAATCGAAGCCCTCAACGATGAAGGCATCACTCAGCCGGTTCTGCTCTCTCAGCATCAACTGGAACGCTGAGAGACCAGACCTCACTCGCCAGTGCCGTGCTTTTTAATGTCTTTCTTCACCGCAATATATACGCCGACAAAGAAAGCACAGGTAAGGCCGACAATCGCAAGACCAGAGAATACAACTTCGTCCATAAACATAATAAGCACCTCGCATTGAGAAGAGACATAAGTCGTTGTTTCAATCTCAATATAGCGAGGCTGTCAGCTCCATCGTTGACCTGTGTCAAATATGCTTATAAAGGAATGGAGGACTCGCAGACAGCTTGACCCAAGTCAGTATTCTTATCAGAACACCCGACTTAGCCCGGTACTTAATTGACGGAAATGCGGCAACCTTTGCACCGTTTTATGACACAAAAGCTGCCTTCGCACTATTACGGAACAGATTTAGGCTTCAACGAGTTGCCCACGATACATTTTCTGTTTCGCCTGTCGCACCCGTGACGAGTCGTCCATAAGAATTTCACTGCCACGATACACCTTCCGGCTTTCCTGCATCTGTGGCTCAACCGGTGGTGCCTGACTGGGCAAAAAGTCTTCGACCAACGCGAGAAGCTCAGCACTGACGCCGCTTCGCACCAGTACCCGCAAATCATTTTCGAGAGTATTTGAATCAAAGTGAATTTCGCAACCCACTTCGTCTTTAGCGATTTTTTTTATTTTTCGGAGTAACGCAATACTACGGCGGTTGAATTCCACCATAACTTCTTCCCCCCCTACAGATATACTTATCAAGAAGTAGTCTGCAAGGGGTGTACCACTCCGCTGGATTCACAGTGACTTGCCAATAAAGCTTCAACGCGGCGCTCAAACTGCCGCGCAACCATATCCCAGGAAAGCTGTTCGGCCTGACTCCGGGCATCCAGCCCCATCAGAGTAGAGTCAAAGCGTAAGGCAACACGAAGCGCATCAGTAAATGCCTCATCCGTTTCATCAGACGCAAGAGAGCCATCGACACCTGTCCGAACAAATTCTCTGGCTGCGGCCATGTCATACGCGACCACAGGTAACCCACTGGCCATCGCCTCGAGAGTCACCAGACCAAAGGTCTCCGTCTGACTGGGCATTAAAAAGAGATCAGCAGACGCGAAGCACTCAGACAACGCCTGACCGGTTTTCACGCCAGTGAACACCGCTTCAGAAAACTCCTCGGACAGAGTTTCACGTAGTGGGCCATCACCGACAATCACAGGTCGTATCTGGCGTCCTTCCCGACGCATTTGTCTCACGGCTTTAAGGGCCACGATCAGATTTTTTTCCGCTGCGACGCGCCCGACACAAAGCGCCACCTGCTCACCAGATTCAACGCCCCATTCCTCTCTCAAGGTCGCAGATCGATGTGCAGGATTAAAACGACGACAGTCTACGCCGTGAGGCAACCACTCAACGCGTTGCATACCTTCACTGGTCAACTCATTCACCATAGAACGTGATGGCACCAGGGTAACGTGCGTCCGGTTATGGAAGCGGCGCATCCAGGCCATAATCATACGACGCATAACACCGAGGCCATAATAGCCGCTGTAACGATGAAAATTCGTATGAAACGCGCTGATGACAGGCAAGTTATGTTCGCGGGCCATCGCGACGGCAGAGGCACCGAGCAAGCCTTCCGTTGCAACATAAACCAGATCAGGCGGGTTGGCTTTCCAGTGAGACCTGAGAGCCGTCTTTGAAGGCAGGCCTAACTGAAGGTCTGGATACTGCGGAATGCTGATACCTTTTACCCAGACTTCATTATCCGGTGCCTCCATGTCGACCCTCGGAGCTGGTCGCACAATGGTGACCTGATAAAGATCAGGATTGAGGTGAGTGAACAGGTGCTGCAGAGAATTAGCAACACCATTCACTTCAGGAAGATACGTTTCTGTAACGACACATATGTGACGAATGCTCATGTCATACCCGGCAATAACTACTCATAAGAGCTAGTTTGCCGGGCAATCAATGACAGTTTAATTACGCCTCAGCAGCTTCTTCGCTGAGTTTTGAAAGGCGGTAACGCAGCTGGCGTGGCGTCAGTCCAAGTACTTTGGCCGCCATCGTCTTGTTGCCGTTGCACTTATCAATAGCCGCGTGAATATCATCCAGTTCGTTTTCCTGAACCCGCTGATAAGGACGCGCATAAAGTGTTTTGAAATTCGGCACAACCTGAGTCGCAAGAATGGTCGCAATCTGAGCACCAATAAAGCGGATCTCCGCAAGGTCCAGGGTGCCCGCATCATGACCGCGCAGATCAACCACCATAACTGCCATGACAGACTGACGAATAGTCAGCGGGACCAGCAGACAACGCATAGAGCCAGAAAGAGATTCAAGCTGTGGATCAAAGTGCTCTGGGCGCTCACTGTTATCACCAATCGTCAACCACTCACGGCTTTCAAACTGACGGCACAGAGCATGTTGAACTGCAAAGCTGTAAACGCCGTTGCTGATGCCTGTCGAACAATACTGAGCTTTAAAACGGCTCGGAGAATCCGGTACTGCGATTGAGATATTGCTGAGACCTGTCACCTGAGTCGCTAACATCAGCAACTGCTGAATAGCTTCATCATCGTGGTAGCGACTTTCCAATACATTGGCTACTTCATTCACCCATGCTGATGGGGATGATTTGATGCCGCTGTCTTTACGGTATTCCTGGATATCTGCGATTTTGTACATAGGCTGCTCCTCCTGAATGCTTATGCTGTCGCAAAACCCGTACCAGCTTAATCGGGTCGAATTAAATTCGGTAAAAGACGCATAAATACGCCGTTTTAACCACGCACTGCAGCATTGCGATAGCCGACGCTGCAGCCTAACCTGTTGATGATGAAAGAATTTTTTCAGTGATGTGACAATCAGAAAAAAAACGCGACAACCACCTATTCCGTCAAGCGTTTGTGGCACCCGGATAATTACTGCTTCATCCAGATGCAAAAAAAGAGCTTAACGCCCTTTTTTAATGCAGAAAATGATTTTATTCAGCCGGACACCTGTCAGGCGCACCCCGGATCATCGGTAGGTAAATAGGTTTTCTTTAACCAGGCCGAAAAACCTTTCGCAGCATCTTCCAGAGTGAATATTCCTGCAAGACGGTCACCTTTCATAATCAACACCGCATCAAAGTCATCCTGAACCATCCGATCAAGAACAACATCGAGGCGGGTATGAAGGTCTATGGCGGGAATCTCCCGGCGGCACATATCTAAGGCCGTCAGTTCGCTGATATCACTGGCTGGGTGCCCAGGGCTTCGTGCGAGTTCGATATCAGCCCACGTAAGAAGTCCCGTGACTTCATGGTGATTCATGACAGGGACGTGATGACAATGATGGACCTCCATCACGCGGGCGGCTTCTGCCAGGCTCGTGCTCTCTTCGACATGAGCCGGAAACGCCGTCATGAGTTCGGTAATGGTCGGCATATGACGCATTTGGGATGCTCCTTAGACGCCAATGCGCCCCAGAGTGTCGGTCAGTTGGCGAAGTATAGCCGAGATCGCCGGATGTTCATGTTCAAAGCGGATGACCTGTTCCTGCACCGCATCGCTCAACTCAGGTGAACCTACTTCATTGGCCTCAAGCTTCGCGATGTCATCAGCGATTTTAAGTAGCAGCGCGTGGGTTTCAGAGTCGAGTTCGGGGCTTTCCTTGAGGGTACGATGGAGGGATTCGAGTTGCTCGTTGAGAACCTGTTTGACCATAACCTTCTCCTTTAACTGGAAGTGATCATGCTTTGATAATGTAAGCATGTCTCAGTTCCAGTCTACTCCGTGAAAATAGTTTTCACACTATATAAGAAGTAAGGTAATGGCGCTGGTGGACGGACTCAGATCAATAAAACGCCTGAAAGCAGAACTTCATTCCGCATTTCTCGGCGAGCTGCTGCAGCACTTCCCTCAGTCCTGCATCGCCCACATAAAGAAGCGTCATATCCCTGAGGCGACTGTCAGACTTAGACGGTAACACCTGTTTCAAGGCACTGATCAAAAGACTGGCGTTCGCGGCAACAGGCATCCATACCAGGCTTTCGCCTTCATGCTGCTGCAAAAAACCGGTCAATCGGGCATCGTCGTTGGCTTTTTTGTCTGCGAAATCACAATGCAGCATAAAGAGAGGGCTGGATTCGTATTCCGGATAGCGACTCAGAGCGTGCAATGCCAGAGGAAGTAAATCTGACACCTGTTCTTCTACACATTGCACTGTTTTGGAGCCTGGGTACTGCAACACAGAGACTGGCCGACCTTTTAGAGTGCGTTCAGAAATCGCTCCGTGCGTCGCTGTTTCAGTAATTCCGTTTTCTGCGCCCGGCAGAGTCGCGCTGTATGCGGTCATTCTCGTGGCTCCTGCGGGGAAACTGTGTCCCTTGCAAATGTAGTGATACATAAGCGTTACAAGGACTGTGCCACTTCAGACCAGGCTGGATAATTCCAGCCAGAATACAGAAAAAGGCGCTAAATCAGTTCTCCAGCACGTATTGCAGAATCACCTTAATCAGATATCCCGCCATGCCTACACCCAGACCCAGAAGGAGAATCATGGTGCCAAATTTACCTGCACCCGAACGCCGACCAAGATCAAAAATGATAAAGAACATAAACGCAATCAGTCCCCCCACCCCCAGGGTCATACCAATCTGCTCAAGTAACGCTGTGTCCATCCGGCAATCCCGACAAAAATAAAATTGGGCCCAATGGTACTCAAACTACGCCAGTAATGCAGCTCAGGCGTGCATGCTTTGCGGCATCAGGCCTTTTTTTTGCCCCGCAGATATGCGTATCATTGGCCGAAACAATCACACAGCTCTGATTACTTCGGTGAATATCCTGAAACTAAGCAGAGCGAATAACAATAAAATCATTGGGGATACTAAGATGCGCTTGATCGCAGTCGCACTGACGCTGTTCAGTTTTGCCTTCGCTGCGGAGGGAAAGGAGCTTCCACAAAAAACGTTTTGTATTTTTGATCCGGTGGGAGCGAATGGCCCTATTTTTACCCGGATGCAGGACTTCCGCACAGCAGCTCTTGAATGGGGCGTAGAAGCCGAACTCAAAGCGTACACCAACGAAGCCGTTGCTCTGGCGGACTTCCAGTCTGGTGTTTGCGACGGCTCACTGATCACCGGCACACGTATTCGCCCGTTCAACGTTTTCACTGGTAGCCTGGAGGCCGTCGGCGGTCTGACCAGTTATCAGCAGCTGCGCGAACTGATCAATATGCTGGCCCGCCCTCAGGCAGCCAAATATATGGTGGATGGCCGTTACGAAGTGTCTGGAATTATTCCGGGTGGTTCGGTTTATGTCTTCGTTCGCGACCGCGCCATCGATTCTGTTGAAGCAGCGGCTGGCCGCAAAGTAGCAACACTGGATTACGACCTCGCGTCTAAAAAGGTCGTCGAACACATCGGCGCTACCATGGTCCCGGCTACGGTCGCCACCTTCGCTCCGCGCTTTAACAATGGCGACGTAGACATCGCCTATGCGCCAGCTGTCGCCTATGAGCCGTTCGAAATGTACAAAGGTCTGGGACAGGCGGGCGGTATCTACCGCTTCTCTTTCGCACAGATGAATTTCCAGTTAATTACCTACAAAGACCGTCTGCCTGACGGCTTTGGCCAGGCTTCGCGGGAGTTTTTCGCCGAGCACTTTGACCAGGGGATGGAACACATCCTCACGGCGGAGCGCGGCATTCAGGAGAATTACTGGATCGACCTTCCTGACGAACAGGAGCTCGAATACCTCGATATGCTGGCCGGTATCCGTGACGAGCTGGCCGCTCAGGGCGTGTACGACACACAAATGATGAAGCTGATGAAGAAGCTTCGTTGCCGTGCAAACCCAATGCACCACGAGTGCGCTACCGACCTGCTCTTCTGAGCTATGCCCGCCGACTTTGACGTAACTATCATTGGCGGCGGGGTTATCGGGCTGGCGTGCGCACGCACGCTGTCTGCCGACCGTTCAGTACTCTTAGTCGAACAACACGGCCTGTTTGGCAGCGAAACCAGTAGTCGTAATAGCGAAGTCATACACGCAGGGCTCTACTACCCTCCCGGTTCGCTCAAAGAATCACTATGCATTGCCGGTCGAAAGCAACTCTATGCATTCTGCGAGCAACACGACGTGCCTTATCGTAGAACCGGTAAGCTTATTGTCGCTCCTTCCCCTGATCACCCTGAACTGAATCGGCTGGAACAGAAAGCTCAATCGCTCAATATTCCGACAGAACGCCTGACACGGCAGGAAATTAACGAGCGTGAACCCCATGTCCGTGCCGAAGCGGCTCTGTTCTCACCGGAGACCGGCATCCTCGATAGCCACACCTACATGCTGCGTCTCCAACAGGAAGCAGAACGTCAGGGTGCGTTGTTAATGAAGCGCACCCGCTATCTTTCGGGTAAAGCAGAAAACGGCCTGTGGAATATCAGTTTACAGACCAGCGACGGTGAATTCAGAGTCACGTCAGAGCGAATGATAAATGCGGCCGGACTTCACTCCCACGATGTCGCCGCCCGCTCAGGCACAGATACATCACTGTTACCGCCACTGCATTATTGTCGCGGCCACTACTTTTCGTATCAGGGGTCAGCACCCTTCCGTCACCTTATATACCCGTTACCAGAGAAAGACCTGGCTGGGCTTGGTATTCACGCGACTCTGGACCTCGGAGGGCAAGTGCGATTTGGTCCGGACACCCAGTTCATTAATGGCCACAGCAGGGTTTATGAGGTCTCCCCAACCCTTAAAACAAAGTTCTGCCGCGCTATTTCATCGTATTTTCCAAATGTTGACGTTTCTCAGTTACATCCCGATTACGCGGGTATTCGCCCAAAACTCAGCGGCCCGGGCGAACCAGCCCAGGATTTTGTCATATTTGGTGACAATCGACCGGAAGCCGCGCCATTACTGCATTTGCTTGGGATAGAGAGTCCAGGTTTAACCAGTTCTCTGGCGCTGGCCGATAAAATCACCGCCAGACTTTCAACGGAAACATGACTTTTGTGTAACATTGTGTGGCGAGTTCTTACATTGCGACTACACTCTTATTAATCGCAGCGAAATGCCGACGGTATGGGGTTTACATTTGTTCACCATAAATGACATGGCGGACACCGGAAGCCAGGGAGTAGCTGCTAATCTGAAAGTACGTTCAGAAAACGAAACCAATAAAGGGCGAACCATGACTCAAGCGATGCGAGTGACTGCAGACAACAATAACGATATCAGCACTATCCTATCGGAACGTGTACTGATTCCTGTTGGTTGTGATCACTGCGACAAGGAAACGGAAGTCAGTCTGGAGACTCTCAAGAGCACCAGCACTGTGATGTGTGAACACTGCTGCCATGTACGGCCATTCAGCAACGCTGAAATGAACATGCTCCTGGCGGTACTCGGTCGTGCGGGATACCGGGTACCCTAACGAATCTGAGCTCTGAGAGATCAGAGCTCTGGCTGCACCAGCATAGGAAGCAGCATACTCAGATAGCGCCGGAGAATTCTCTCTGGTGCATCACTGTCCCCTTCATCAAGCAACAACTGGTACTCAACAGAATGCAGGATGGCCATCACGATGGCGGTATCTTCCTCAACCATCTGAGATCCCATCAGCATAGTGATTTCCCGAACGGCCTCTGTCAGAGCCTTGCGATGCATCAGAGCAAGACGCCGCACCCTGTCCTCGACAAATACCTCATAACGGAACGCCTGCTCGCTAATCAACATTCGCGTGTCCTCGGCAAGCTTGCCTCTCGAGAAACCGCTGAGACTGGTCACTAAGCGCTCAATGGCCTCAAGCTGCTGTCGCGGGTCCGTCATGTCGTATCCGCGGATATCTCTCGCGGTGTCACGGAATTCCGAAGCAAACTTCTGCACGTACGCAAGCGCCCACTCGGTATACAGAGTAAAGGCATCCGCAATCAGCTCATGAATGTCTTTGAAGTAGTAGGTCGTCGCAGCCAGTGGAACTTCCGCTTCAGCGGCTACTGCTCTGTGCCGGACCCCCCTGACGCCATCACGAACAATGATGCGCATGGTTGCTTCAAGAATCTGCCGACGCCGCTGTTCGCTTTTCTCGCGACTGGTTCGTCGCCCCCGATATTTAAGCTCGGCCTTCCCGTCTTGGGCAGGACGGCTGTCATTATTATTATTCATTATTGTCCCTCGCTGAGGGCTATTATGGGGAAATACCAAAGGCGAATGAAGCACCGAAGCGGCAAGACATGCGCTAAATTTCCGTCAATAGCGGCAAGGTTCGACAAAAACTAATCATAGACTCATCCACAATATCGGTAAAAGCCTATATTTATCAGATAGTTATATTCTTGGCACAGCCCATGCAATCCCCTATCAGAACAGGAGAATTGTCATGTTACTTAATGCGCTCACTAACTATCTGCAGAACCAGCCCACCAGCTCCGATCTGCAAAGTCAGCAGGCCCAGGCGCCTTCCGGTGTATCCGAACGCGCAGAAACTGGCTCTGACGACACCTCTCCTGCGTTATACACCGTCTCTGACCGCGCCGTGATGATGAGCGCTGTCGCCATGGAGTTTGATATCCATGCTCTGGCACCTGAGCAACTCGGGCAGTTTCAGAACCGCCTGCAGGAATACGGTCTGATTGACAATCAGGGGATTCAGGCACTGAGTATCGTGCACACTGCCCGGCTCAACAGTGAAGACAACGGGGCGGTTGATGCAAAAGCCATCATAGATAAGGCATACCAACAGACCCAGGAGCCCGGAGCAACCTACAGCCAGCGCAAGCAGATTCACCAATTGCACACCCTTTTCAGCAACCTCGATTCGGCCACTCCGCAGCAAAAAGCTTCATAATCCATTAAGAATGGTACACTGGATCTCCCATTTTTACCGGAGACCCGCAACGTATGTTTCGTCCGCTTCTCGTGCTGACCCTGATTCCCCTCCAGACTTTTGCCATCACCAATATTGAAGAAAAACGCCGCGCCGCGGATGCCGATGGCTGGCAAAGCAGTGCCACTGTGGGGCTGGATGCACAATCAGGAAACACCAAAGAACGGGAATGGAATCTCGGACTGAACACCAGTTGGCAAAATGCAGAACACCGCGCCTTCGGCTGGTACACCAGAACCTATGAGTCTGTTAATGACGAACGTACCAGCGACAATACCTTCGCCCACTTACGGTACGTGCATAACTTTCGTGCGACAGTAGGCCAGGAAACTTTTCTTCAATACGAGCGTGATCCGTTCGCTGAACTGCAATATCGTTTTCTCGCCGGTGCCGGCGTACGCTTTCAGAAAACCTGGAAAGAAGACCAGCTGATTCGCCAGGGCGTCGGTGCTTTCCATGAGTCGATTAAAGAAGATAACGGCGCAGGCGATGAAGAAGCTCAGCTTACGCGTCTGAACCTATACACCCATGGTGAAACACCGCTGGGCTATAGCCACATTCTCGGCACCGTATATCTGCAGCCATCCGTGGACGATACCGATGATGTTCGGGCTTTGGCTCGCTTTAAAATGCGTTTGCCGTTAGCCAGCAACACCGATCTCAGCTGGCAGTGGCAGACCCGCTGGGACAGCCGCCCACCAGAAGGCGCTGAAGAACTGAATCATCAGACTCAACTGTCGGTCGCTATACGCTTCTGATAGCACGCATGGAGTGAGTGACGCATCGCGCGTTGCGCCACTCCATGATCAAAGTGCTTCTTCCATCCACTCTTTCAGCCAGAACAGTGCATCGTCGTCTGGCGTCTGAGTTTCAGTGGCATCGATGGTTACACGCGGAACTGGCGCCTTGCCCTGCAACTCAATGAAACGTGCTTCCATCAAAGCGCCCGCCTGACAGAACGTCATATCATAAGAGCTGTCCCCCAGACAGATCACACCAAACGGACGACCATTCTGACCTGGAGCCTGTTCTTCCAGAGCAACATAAAATGGCGACAGATTGCTTGGAATATCTCCCCGCCCCGTTGTTGCCGTCACCACCAGAACGGCATCCCAATCGCCACTATTTAATGCATCAATACTCGCTTCAGTATCGACCTGGGCCTGATGCCCTTCTGCCTGCAAGGCGGCAGCGCATGCCTCGGCCACCACTTTTGCTGTACCGCTCACCGTACCCACAGGAATATAAACTCTGGCCATAACGCCTCCCGAAAAGCGCGGAGTATACCAGCTCCTGCAGATCTCTCAGTCGTCTGCTTTACTTATATAAGTGGCATGTCTTGAGTGAGGCACTATGCAGGATACATTGATCAACCGCATCGAATCGGCAGTCAACTCACTGCTGATACGTTTCGCGCCCGTCTGGTACGCAACCCAGTCGGTCCAGAACATGCCCCTGCCCGACTATGTGCCGCTCAATCCACTCAGCACGGACGCAAAGACCTGGTTTGACCTGCCTGCGGCACTGACGCAAACGAGTATCCTTCTGGTTGATGAAGCTCATGGCTGGCAGGGTCTTGGGAAAGAACTGGAGCATCTGGCCGTCCAGAAGCAGGTGCACCGGCCACTCTCAATTACCCGTCTGACCGGCGCCAGTGAGCTGCCCTCCAGCGACGCTATCTCTCAGGCACAGACGCTACGCGACGCCGCATTGAACGATCAGGAGCTTGAAGAACCGGAAAGCGAAGAAGCCTTTGAGCAACAAATGCGTGAATTGCCACGCACACTGACCGCCACCCACCGCGAATGGGACGGACGTCTGCTGCTGACTTCGCACGAGCTTTTACCTCAATTAATGCCACTTATCCGCTATGCCGGCGCACGACAGCGGGATGCCATGGTGCCAGCGACGGTCACCATCGAAGGCATACGCCAGGAAGCCCTCGAACGCATAAGAAACAAGTATTGGTGGTTTCTGATGCACCCGCAGAGCGCCGAGGCACTGGTTGTACTGTTGAGGCAATGTGGCTTCTCTGCAATCTCATCCGGGCCATTGGGTAAAGACGGAAAACACGCCTTCTTTTTCTGCAACAAGTCCTCACAAGGCCTGAATAAGGTCATCCTGCACCTGATGTCGTCCAAGCGCAGCGCCCAGCTGTCAGAGTTTGGGCGATTTCTGAGCAAGCACCGCCACCGCTTCCGCACGCCGTGATAAATTTGGTTACATTGCCGTATGGCGTTAAATGCCCTCTTTATAGTAAGGTATGGCGTCATCGAACACGTTAAAATTCGGCCAGTGATTAAAAACCACCGAATCGAACAACGTAACGCCCTGTGCGACAGGCATAACAATAAGACGGATATCCCATGATCAGAGGCACCTGGAGTCTGACGGACCCACTGGTACCGGTGAACATTCCGGCCACCATGCTGAAAGTCGGCGAAGATAAAGGCGTCAGCCGTGACGACCTTCTTAAAAATACAGGCATCAGCGCTGAAGTGCTGGATGACCCATCTGCACGCCTGACCTATCAGCAGCTGTTATTTCTGGCCGAGAACCTGATCCGTAACTATCCGGACGACAGTGTCGGCCTTGATCTCGGTGCAGCCATTAACATCAACCAGTTCGGTATGCTGGGATACGCCATTCTCAGCTGTGCTGATCTGCGCAGTGCACTGCAACTGGGTATTAAGTACCACACTCTGGTCGACCCGGCGTTCACGTTTGAAGTAATGAACCTCGGCGATACCTCGGCTGTGCGTCTGACCAGTCACATTCCGTTCGATCATATCTACCGCATGATCTGTGATGTGTTTGTCGCGTCTTTCTCAACGCTGGCCCGCTTCCTCACCGGACGCTACGACGCTCAGCCGATTGAGGTACACCTCAACCACCCAGAGCCTGAGTACGCCGCACGTTACAGAGAATTCTTCGACTGCACGGTAAAGTTTGATCAACCTCGTACTGAGTTCATCATTGATAACACGGTGCTGGACTTCAAACTGGTGATGGCCGACAAGGCAACAGCCGCCATGGCTGAAAGCCAGTGCGAAGAGATCCTTGCGCGTGTGGGTCCGAAAGAAGGCATCATTGCCAAGGTACGCCGCATACTGCTGAGCAACCCCGGGCACTTCCCACCGGTCGACGACGTCGCCAGCCAGCTGGCCACTTCAACCCGGACTCTCAGCCGCAGCCTGCAGGATGTAGGTACGTCGTATCAGCGTATTCTTGATGAAGTGCGTAAAGAGATGGCGATTGAATACCTGCGCAGCTCTAACCTGCCGATTGAAGAGATCGCAGCCTTGGTAGGTTACAGTGATCCATCCAACTTCCGTAAAGCGTTCCGCCGTTGGACACAGAACGCACCTTCGTATTATCGCGAAGGTAAATCCTGATATTTCAGTGCCCCTTCACCGGGGCACAAAACCTTATTAACCCCCGATAAAACAACCTTCCCTTTCGTCATCATAGCTTCACCGAGCTGAAACCTTTCTGTCATATCGCAATTGCAAAGTAGTGTATATGCACGAAGAACAGGCAAATGCGATGACACCAGAGCTCTCAAGAATCACCATTGTGACCGAAACTTACGCCCCTGAAGTCAACGGCGTAGCGCACACACTGGCGACTCTGGTAACCGGCATGCGAGCGCGCGGGATTGAAGTTCAGATTATTCGTCCGCGCCAGAATAAACACGACAAGGGTGACGAGTATTCACTCACATTACCTGGCCTACCGATTCCGGGTTACCCGGAACTGAAGTTCGGCCTGCCTTACTATCGTCGTGTTCTTTCAGCGCTGAAAGACTTCAACCCTCAAGCCATTTACGTGGCGACCGAAGGGCCTCTCGGCTGGGCCGCCTGTAAGGCAGCAGAAAAGCTAGGCACAGGCGTTGTCAGCGGCTTCCATACGAACTTCCACCAGTATGGCAAACACTACCGCCTGGGCCTGATAGAAAACCTTGGCTACCGCTACATGCGCTGGTTTCACAACAATACAGCCGCCACTCTGGTACCCACACAGGCACAGGCCGATGAATTAAACAGCCACGGCTTCGAGCGCGTCAGTGTGATGGCACGCGGAGTAAACAGCGAACAATTCTCGCCTGAACATCGCAGCCAGGAATTGCGGGCCAGCTGGGGCGTTAACGATGACACGCCGGTACTTTTATACGTAGGTCGTATCGCTGCCGAGAAAAATCTTCAGCTTGTTGTGCGCACCTACGAAGAACTGAAAAATCAGGACAACAGCATTCGTCTGGTACTGGTCGGCGATGGCCCAGAGTTAGAGAGCATTCGTCAGCGCCACCCAGAAATTATCTGTGCAGGCATCCGCCGCGGAGAAGAACTCTCCCGCTATTACGCCAGTGGCGATATTTTCCTGTTTCCTAGCCTGACCGACACCTTTGGCAACGTCGTCACCGAAGCACTCGCCAGCCAGCTTGGCGTCGTGAGCTTCGATTACGCCGCCGCCCACGAGCATACAAAGGACGAAGACAGCGCAATGCTGGCTCCGTTTGGCGATGAACAGGCATTTATCCGCGCCGCCTTATCGCTCAGTGAGCGTCCGAACCTGCTCAAACATATTCGTAAAAACGCCCGTGATATTGCTCAAGGCATTTCATGGGACAGCATTATCAATGAGTTTCTGCAGCAACTGGCTGCAGCTCAGACAGAGGTAACATCGAATGGACATTCTCAAGCAACGCGAAGCAAGAGCCGAGTTTCTGTTCCGCAGAGCGGATCACTTTGAACTGAGTCTCTGCCAGCGCCTCAATCGAATGGGGCACATGCGCGCAATCCGCCTGTTTTTTAAAGGCGTCAGCCGCCTTGGCGATGGTGTGTTCTGGTATTCACTGGCGTTAGCGCTGCCACTACTTGCGGGCATGGAAGGTCTGGCGAAACTAGGCCATATCACAGTCGCTGGGCTGGTGTGCATTCTGGTCTACAGTCAGCTCAAAAATCGCCTGGTTCGTAAGCGCCCGTTTATTTCATTTCCGGACATTCACGCACACACAGCGCCGCTGGATAAATACAGCTTTCCATCTGGCCATACCATGAATGCTGTGAATTTTGCGGTACTGTTTACCTGGGCGTATCCGCCGCTGGCTTATATCGTTGTGCCTTTCGCGTTTCTAGTGGCTCTGTCACGCGTCATCCTTGGCATGCACTACCCAACCGACGTTGCCGTCGGAGCTGCGTTAGGGATTATCCTCAGCTGGACATCACTGCTGCTGTTTCCGCTGGGAATGTTTGCAGACCTGATGGGTTAAGCTGCTTTAAGGCATGCCGCTTAATGACCGGCATGCCCTGACAATAAACTCCCCTGCCACACCACCCCCACCGCAAAGCGGTCCTGCTCTTCAGGCAACGTCTGATCTGAAGTGTATTCAGCCCTGAACTCGATCTGAGGGCGCCACTGATACAGCCACGACAGTGAAAAACGTTCAGGGGTGTGGCCATCTTCACTGAGCAGGCCAGCGCCTTCGCCTAAGGTGGCAGCGGCGGCACCCGTCAGGGTGTTATCCGCGACCAGTCGCTCCGCACGCAACGACACCGTATGGTTGTGCAAAGTAAGATAGGGCTGCAACCAAACCGCATACTGGTCTGCGACAATATCGGCTTCGCGACTTCCTGAATCGTGCAGCATACCCTCCATGTTCAACTGCGCCCAGGCGCCTTTTATGCCAACACGAGCAGATTCTCCAACGCCGACACTGGCCCCTGCATGAACGCCCGTCAGATCGAGATCACCGGTATAACGAACATCCGGAAATTGCACCGCCTGCTCACCCGGCGCCGCCACCGGTGTATGTTGATGCCCACCACCGTAACGGTGGTCTGCCCGCGAATTGGCCTGCGCCCGGTAATGCCAGGCGCCGATATTGGCATAGACAGAACCAACAGAAAACGAGTAGCGCGCAAAGGCATCCCACGCGCCGCCATCAGTACCATCAGTTGCAGGGAAGGCTTTTCCCTGCCAGATCTCTGCTCCAGCAGACCAGCCAGCCGTTTCGTGCAGCCAGATACGTATTCCCTGATCGTGAAAATGACGGCCAAAAAATACATCGGCAATTAACGAAGGTTCAGTAAATTTCGACGTCGACCTGTGCGCCAGCAGTTCTGGCGAAAATGCTGCCGACATCCGCCCAACTTCAACAACCCAGGGCCCTTTCACATCGCAGCAGACGAATCCAATACTTGCGTGTTCGATACCCACACTCTGATGGCCATCGCTGCCGTCGTGTGTACTGACACCCAGCTTAACGAAGGTATTCTCGTCGAGGCGTTTCGCTGTCATCACAGATACTTCATCCAGACTGACACCCTGTGATACTGGCCATGCATCGCCGCCCATAAAGGCGCCCGGAATTTGCCAGAACTCATACTGATCGACCGGTGACGCAGAACGCCATGTCGTCATCACCGTGCCATGCACCTGCGTGGGCTCGCCCTCCGCTGGAATGTAATGGGCATATACCTGAGACGGTAAAGCCAACACGAGAGACATCCCCGCCGCACTGGCCAGACGCTTAGCAGGAGTCTTGGTTATTTTCATACAATAAATTTCCAGCGAATCATTAAAATTATCTGGCGCTTAATCAGCACGCCACGGATTGGAAAATCGAGGATCTGTGAGAAAGGCGTCGTCGGTCAGAGATTCAAGAAATGCCACCAGATCGCTGACCTCTGCATCAGTAATCTGGAACGATACCAACACACCATCTTTGTACGGGCTGATACGTCCATCACCCGCATTCTCACCTGAGGCAATCACCCGGCCGCCTGCGGCATAATTGCGGATAACGTCTTCCAGCGTCGCCACTGACCCATCGTGATTATAAGGTGCAGTGACGGCGACATTTCGCAAGGATGGCGTACGGAACTGCCCCATATGATCCGGATTACCTGTGACTTCGTGGCGCCCGGTATTCGGGTCTGGGTAAGCGCCCATACCATCAATGTTATAGAGGCCGGTGTTATGAAAAAGCGGTTCGAGGAAAGTGACACCACGGTCTATGGTGGCATCACTGAAGTTATAGCCATCGTGGCAATGAAAACACTCAAGACGCTCGCTATTAAACAGGGCTTCGCCGCGCTTCGCAGATTCGCTCATTTCGCCGCGATCAAATGCGCTGTCGAACGACGTCATCCCGCGTACAAATGACGCAATGGCTTTGACAGAATTATCCCAGGCCAGCTCACCCAGTAACGGCTCCTCCTGCTCAGGAAAGGCTGCGGCATACAAACGCAGGTAGGTTTCGTCTGCCTGAATCGACATCAGAATCTGTTCGAAATTACTCTCGTTAATGCCATGCTCAATGGGCGATTCGCCAAACAACGGCAGCATGACCTGCTGCTCGATTGTGGCCAGAGCTGGGTTGCCCCACGTCAGATTATTAAAGTACGCCGCGTTGGTCAGCGACTGGCTGTTGCGCGGATGCACCTCGCCAGTCGCACCCAGCGGGTGCTGTACACCATCGCTGAACGCACGCGCTTGCTCGTGACAACTGGAGCAACTGATTTCACCATTAACCGATAAACGCGCATCGTAAAAAAGATGACGCCCGAGCTGGAATTTTTCTTCCGTCATCGGGTTATCGTCGGGCTCGTAAGGGAGCGGAACAGACGCTGGTACGCGCCAGTCAAACGCCGATTCACGCGCACCGGCATCATCGACGAATGTCTGGCTCTCTGTCTGGCAACCACTCAGAAACAGAGCGGCTGAAACAAGAGCGAATAACCTGGTCACGTTAATTCTGAACACAGCAAACACAGATCTGATCACTCAGCGGATTCTTTCTCACGTACGGAAAATACCGATTGTTCAGACTCTGCATTTTCACCCGTTCCCAAATCCAGGCCCAAGCCCAGATTAGCGAATACAGCCTCACACTCAGGGTCGGTCGTGCCCGACATACACCCCGGTGCACCACCCTCGTCCTGTGCCACACTGACGCCACTCACCAGCGCCGCGTAATCGATCACGATCTCAGCCTGCTCGACATCAATAGCACCAAGCTCAATCGTGATTTCAGGGCGGTTAGGATTTTCACAGGTTTCTGGCTCGGTGCCCGACTCCAGATCGGATACCGACACTGGGCAACCCGTGCTACCCAGGTGCATATTCCAACGATTGCCTGTGCGTTCGCCGTCTTGCGGGTCAGTCCAACCACCGACTGGAGCCACATCAATGCCCGTGAACTTATATCCGCCCTGCCAGTTCCAGCCCGCGCCAGATGCCCGCCCAGGATTACGCAAAGGCTCATCGGCCGCTGCCTGATCCTTGTGGTTCAGATCAAAGGGTACCCCCAAGGTGAAACGAATGGCCGCGACCGTTACGCCCTCTTCGACTGTTGCGGTGACTTGCACACCATCATTAAAGTTCGGGTTAACATCGGCCTCTGCTTCGCACCCGAGAGTGTCACGAAAATCGAGTTGAGCTACCCGGCTGTTCTGTGACGGACTGGTTTCAGAAGCATCACTCTCACCTGAAGCGGTTGTCGATACATCATCAAGGCTCAGTTCAATCTCAGCGCCTGTGTCTGTCACCAACTTAAAATCGTGAACATAAAAACGGAAATCAACAAAACTGACGGTCGACGCATCGCTACCCACATTCAGATAATCTTCACCGCAAACAACATCAGCATCGCCCACCACGGCCGCAAACGGGATAGTCGCGGCAATCTCACGAGGGCCTACAATTTCAGTCGACGAGCTGCTGTCACCACCACATGCGGTCAAAAGCGCGGAAGAAGAGAGCACGGCTGAAGCAATCAGCGCAGTCGAAAAAAAAGACGTCGGAGCAGTAAATAAGGGGCGCACAGTGTCATCCTGTCGGTAGGTTGCAAGTGCGACGAATTATAGAGATGGTGCCGGGATTGAGAATGCGACAGGTTGTCGCAGTTGGGCAGAGCCAGCTCTCAGGGGGGGTTATAAGAGCTCAGAACAGATTCAGCTGCTTTTCACTGATCTGAGGAAAGCGCCCACCAATACCTAACAGGCGTACAGGCTTGTCTTCCCGTTTCAGAGCCTGAAGCAATAACCGCTGAAAACCCTCGGGCGTCGCCGATTCCTGAATATCGGCCATGGTGGTCTGAGTGAAATCAGCGAACTTCACTTTTACGAAAGGCGCCAGCGCTTCTGGCTTCCAGGGGGTTCGGCTTCCCCTCTCCTGCCACTTCTCGTATAGAGCCGAGACCTCAGCCACGCACTCTTCATGGCGGGTCTTATCCTGAGCATAGGTACGCTCGACACTGACGGACTTGCGCTCACGATCCATACTCAACGGTCGGTTATCCTGTCCCCGACAACGCTGATATAAATGGACACCTGAGCGGCCAAAACGACGTACCAGTTCATTGAGATCCCAGCTTCGGGCGTCGTCGCAGGTTTCGATACCCAATACCTTTAAGCGCGCCTGAAACGCCGGGCCAATACCGGGAATACGGCCAACAGGTAACGCCTTCACGAATTCATCCACTTCTTGAGGCGGAATCATCTTCTGGCCATCGGGCTTATTCCAGTCACTCGCGACCTTCGCCAGAAACTTATTCGGTGCACCGCCCACCGACACACTGATACCTAACTCGTGCCTGACGCGCTCACGAATCTCAGCCGCTACCTGACTCGCCTGCTGATCCGGGTCTAACTCAAGATACGCCTCATCAACCGATACCTGCTCAAGCAAGGGTGAATAATCACGCAGGATATTCATCACCTGAGCAGAGACCTCACGGTACAGCTCCATACGACCACGCAACAACACCAGATCAGGGCAAAGACGACGCGCCGTCGCCGTCGCCATCGCCGAGCGAACCCCAAATACCCGAGCCGGATAATTACAGGTCGCGATAACACCGCGCCGGTCAGATTCACCACCAATCGCAATCGGCACATCACGCAGATGCGGCTGCTCACGCATCTCAACCGCCGCGAAAAAGCAGTCACAGTCGATATGCAATACCTTACGGCCAGGCTCACTCATGGGTACGTCACTCCTGCCCCAAACGACGGGCAAATGCTCATGACGAAATACTGTATACATAAACAGTATTCTTGGCAACACCGGTAAATTCAGTGCTCATTTGCAAGATCAGAACAAAACGAGCATACACACTATGAAACCTATCAATAAGAAACACCCCATTGAAATCAGTTAGTTGCAAATTCTGTAGGGGTGATAGTGTGCGGAATGTAAAGCCTATGAAGGCGTGTAAACGCGCATGCTCACTTTCACACTGGCAAAAGGCGTCGCCTCAGGCACTTTTCATAGTGGTGACAGGGGGTTATGCTCGAAACATCGAAAGGAAGCGGAGCGTCAAAACGCGCACGCTCACAAATAAACTAATGAAATGGACACCCCTCCCTTACACTGAAACTTCAGTTTCTTCGCGGGAGATGGTTTATGGAACGGCTAACAGTGATAGGAATCGACCTGGCAAAATCGGTGATTCAGATCCATGGCAGTGATAGCAGAGGAAAATGCTTAATTCGTAAAAAGCTTCGACGTAATCAGTTGTTACCATTTCTGGGTAAGTTACCTCGTTGCTTAATCGGGATGGAAGCTTGTGGCGGTTCTCATTACTGGGCTAGAGAAATAAAGCAGCTTGGCCATGATGTGAAATTAATACCGCCGCAATTTGTGAAGCCTTACGTAAAAACGAATAAAACTGACGTTGCGGATGCAGAAGCAATCTGTGAGGCGGTTGATCGGCCAACAATGAGGTTTGTGCCAATAAAAGGTCCAGAGCAACAAGCAGTACTGCTTTTGCATCGAGAGCGGGAAGGGTTGATAAAGGAGCGGACGGCAGTAATTAATCGCATACGCTCATCCTTTTCCGAATTTGGAGTGGCGATTCCTGCAGGACCGAAGCGGTTGAGGCAATGGTTGTCAGATTCATATGGAGATGTTGAAAATGACTTGCCATCAACACTTAATCGCCTGATGCTTCGGATGATCGATCGGTTAAATTATATTGAATCGGAGATCGGTGATCTTGATAAGGAAATCAATGATCAAAATAAGTCTGATGAACGCTGTAAACGATTAATTGAAGTTCCTGGTGTTGGTCGGTTGGCAGCTTCGGCGATAGTAGCAAGCGTCGGTGATGCGAAAGAATTTCGATCAGGGCGAGAATTCGCAGCTTGGTTGGGGCTGGTCCCCAGACAATATTCAAGTGGCGGGAAGCAAAATTTACAAGGCATCAGCAAGAGAGGTGATGCTTATATTCGTAAGATGCTGATCCATGGTGCCAGAGCCGTAATTCGTCATATGAACAGGAATAATGCTCCGGTAGATTGGCTTGAAGATCTTATGAGGCGTCGTCACCACAATGTAGTCATCGTGGCGTTGGCGAACAAACTAGCAAGAACGATCTGGGCTTTGCTGAGCAAGGAACAGAGTTACAAAAGATATGAAGACACCGTAGTTGCGTAAGTGAAATCAGATGTCTAACAGGTAGGACCGCAATCCGGAAACTCTGTTCCTAACTACGTTCTTCGGGAACGATAAACTGATAAGAACCGGGTTGGCGAAGTTCATCAAGGATCTGGCCCTAGGCCAATTGGAATCCGAATAGATGGCTGCACTACACCAAAGGCAGATTTCGCTTGCACAATGAGGGGTGTCCATAGATGTTAAGCTTGGTTGTTGCGTGATGCGCAACATGCTATTATTCCCTCATGATTAAATCATTCCGTCACAAAGGACTGAAACGGTTCTACTCGACTGGCAACATATCTGGCATCCAGCCGGATCACGCCAAGAAACTGCGTATGCAGTTGACTGCTTTGGATACTGCTACGTCGGTGGACGACATGGACATCCCAGGCTTTCGGCTTCACCCATTGAAGGGGAAAGACAAGGGTCGGTGGTCGATTCGGGTTAACGGAAATTGGCGCATGACGTTCGAATTTCAGGACGGCAACGCCTACATTCTTGATTATGAGGACTATCACTGATGACTATGCATAATCCGCCGCATCCAGGTGAGTTCATTCGGGAGGTGTACCTGGAGCCTTTCGGTATCAGTTCCCGTCAGCTGGCTTCCAGTCTGGGCGTATCACCTTCTACTTTGTCTCGGCTGCTCAAAGGGGATAGTGGTATTAGCCCGGAAATGTCGCTTCGGCTATCCAAGGTTCTCGGGCGTACACCTGAAAGCTGGTTGGCGATGCAGGATATGTACGATCTGTGGGTGGCCCGAAACACGGTCAACCTAGATGGAATCCATCCTTTGGACTTCGAAGCAGCTTAACCAGTGGCTGTTGTCGGACGCGCCTGCGCTGGCGCTCCGACACGCCGCAAAGCTTAGGCGTTAGATAGATGAGAGTATTCATGTCGAAGATGATTTTACAGTTGATGGCTCTTCTTGGGTTGTCTGAAATGGTGTTTTCGGAAGAGTCTGATCAGTTTCCACCGGTACCTAGTTGGCAACCAGCTTTTTCAGCTCCGGTTGAGTTACAACTCGAGCGGATGGTTTTCTATACGGATGATACTAGAGACCTAGTTCAGTATAAGAACGGTACCGTTGTTGTGATCAACAAGGGACTTGATGACAATGAGGCGAAGCTATTTGCGAATGAGGTCCTGTCCAAAATTTACAACTACCATCCTGATATGAATCCATTAAACATGAAGGACGGAAATATTCTAGTTAGATATAATCATCCGGCTTTTAATGTGGTATTAACAGAGTTTACATCAAAATACATTGATACAATCAGAAATAAATACAGAGATGCATTGGCTACTCATGAGGTAATAATTACAGGGTTAGGAACCAATGTATTTGATGACTTCGGTAAACAGGCATTAGATGGCAGAACTTTTATGTTCATGGATGCTCAGAATCCTGAGGTTGTAGCGATATATAGAAGCGGAAAATCTAACAATTTAAAGCAGAACGGGACGCGCTAAAGCGCGCCCCTGTTTGAGGCGTGATCTTCCCCCGATTTAACGGACACCAAAGTCAAACTGACGAGGTATCTAATGCCAAAAAAAATACACTAAGCCAAGAAAGACCTAGCAGTATTCGAACGAGTCCAAAGTTAGAGCGGTTTTGCTAAAAAACTGAGTCCCCTTTCCCACCACTGCAACACTGAGTGCCATCTTAAGCCAGTGTTTGACCTGTGGTGTGATTCAGGCATTCTTTAGGCTGAGTTTTACAGCAACGTTTTTATGCGAGGCCATCATGAGCGAACCCGTAGCAGAGCCAAAGAAAGCCGAAGAATCCACCGACTGGGATGAGCTGTCATTCCTGGATGATATGGAGTTAGGTGAGATCGATCCTGAGTCCTACCAGGAGCAGGAAGACGATGGCTGCGAAGGCGGTGCCTGTAAGATCTGACGTAGCTTTGCACTTCTCCGTCTGCCCTGCGGTACAGGCGGTCTGCTATAGTCGGCGTTCTGTTCCGGGACGCCACTATGCTTGATACCACCCATGTTTGATAAAGCCATACAGGATGCCCTGATTCTTTGGGCAACCATTGATCCTATTGGCACGCTTGCCATATTTTCCGCCTTAACTGCGGGCATGTCTGTTACCCAGCGTCGCAAAACCGCGACCCGCGCTGTGCTTTATGCCGGCGGCGTTCTGATTGGTTCGTTGGTGATTGGTCAGGTACTGCTGACAGCCATGGGCATCAGTTTGCTGTCGTTCCAGTTGGGGGGTGGCATTATCCTCTTCCTGTTCGGTTTGCAGATGATCTTTACTGAAAACGACCAGAGCTCGGGCAAAGAGCCTGACCACAATGTGGCCATTTTCCCGATTGCGATCCCAGCCACGGCAACCCCCGGCGCTATTCTTGCGGTGATTCTGCTAACCGATAACCAGATCTACCCGATTGCTCAGCAATTGATGACGGGGCTTATTGTCGTAGCAACGCTGGCCATTACCTGGGTGATGATGTTTTTCTCAGACCGTATTCTTGCGGTGATTGGCAGTGGTGGTGCATCTCTGCTGACGAAGATCATGGGGATGATTCTGGCGGCCTTATCCGTTCAGCTAGTGATGAACGCCATAGGTGTCGAGCAATGGGCAAATATCGGCCCCTGATACGAGCCGCTGCGTCTGAACGAATAGACTCATAGCGCCATTCGTTGGCATTGTTAACCAGTAACAGGCCAGCATGCGTTTGCTGCGATTCAGAATATTGTAAGCTGTTTTTCAGTTTATTTTCTGATCAGCAGGGACGCCGCTATGACATCAAGAACGATCCATAAGATGCGCACCTTTATAGGTGTGCTGACTACTACCCTACTCCTTTCTGCCTGCAGCCATAACGGAATCTACCGTGGCAATTATTCGGACGAGTGTACCTTCAAGAAGGAAGGCGACTGTGCCGGGAACGCGCTTCAGATTGGCGAAACCGGCACAGACTCTGAATATCGCCTTGGCTTTATTGAATACGATGATCAGGGCCAGTTGTGGGCCCGCGAACAACAGGATTCTGTACTCGACCGCTATCTGAGGCTAGCTGGGATGCAGGATATCATCGTGCTGACCTTTATTCATGGCTGGCATCATAGTGCCGAACCCGGCGATACCAATGTGGCTGAGTTCCGCGACATGCTGGCCTCGGTATCGGCACAGGAGGCCGCTTCCAGCGCTCAGCATAATCGCGACCGCAGACCCGTGTTGGGCGTTTATATTGGTTGGCGTGGCGATTCTCTGGCGATCCCTTTTGTGAATCACACTACCTTCTGGGACCGGAAAGCCACCGCCCACGAGGTCGGCCGTAAAGGCGTGACCGAAGCCTTGCTCCGCTTAGAAGAGCTGGTAAACGTAAGAAACACGTTTAAAGATGGCGAGCCACCGTCCACCAGCCGACTTGTCGTCATAGGACACAGCTTCGGCGGTGCCGTGGTCTACAGCTCTTTGCAGAAAATCCTCAACGACCGCTTTATTAATTCGCGCAAGGGGAAAAACTTTGGAGGCAACGCAGAGGGCTTTGGTGACATGGTGATTCTGATGAACCCAGCATTTGAAGCATTGCGGTTTTCGTCGTTGCTGGAATTATCACAAGAACGATGCCGGGGTTATTTCCCCGGTCAGCTGCCTAAGCTCGCCGTGTTGACGTCTGAGACAGACCTGGCAACAAAATGGGCGTTTCCGGCGGGTCGGTTTTTCTCAACCCTGACCGAGCGGCACCGTGATATGGAGCGCTACGAGTGCCCGAAACCCGGCATGGTGAATCATAAGCCGGTAACCATTCCACAATGGAGCGCCGATAAAAATACCATCGGCCACTTCGAGCCTTACCACACGCATTATTTAAAGCCGCCGAAAGAGAACGCACCCACGACCTTTGATCTGGAGCGTGCGTATTTCGAGTGGTCAGCGCATGATCCGAAGCAGCCGGATATCTACACCACGGTGGATCTGTTCAGTAAGCAGCGCACCACAGCCCGGAACCCTTATATGAATATCATTGTCGATGAAGCGCTGATGGACGGGCACAACGATATCTGGGGTGATCAGATCATTGGTTTTATCAGTGAGCTGATTACCGTCTCGACCACTCCGCAAGAAGTTTATGAAAAATTATTAAAAGACTGATAGGTTAGAAACCGGCTTATCTGTAACTCAACAGGAGACTTTTATGCGTCGCACCGCAACCCTTCTGGGCACCACTCTGGCACTGATGTCAGGTACTGCTCTGGCTGACGATTTTGCTGTTTCAAGTGACACCTTTGCCGACGGCAGCACCCTGGCGAATACTCAGGTGTTTAAAGGCTTTGGCTGTGAAGGGGAAAATATCTCTCCCGACCTGAGCTGGACCGCAGGCCCTGAGGGCACCAAAAGTTATGTTGTGAATGTGTATGACCCGGATGCACCGACGGGCTCGGGTTGGTGGCACTGGATTGTTTATAACATCCCGGCGGATGTTACGACTCTGCCAACCAATGCGGGCGTGACCGGTGGTGAAAACCTGCCTGATGGCGCCGTGCATGGTCGCTCAGATTTTGGCACTTACGGTTTCGGTGGCGCATGTCCGCCCGTGGGTGATGACCCTCATCGCTACATCTTCACCGTTCACGCCCTGTCTGTTGAGAAGCTGGACCTGCCCAAAGACGCCAGCGCCGCTCTGATCGGCTACATGGTGAACGCCAACACCATCGAGAAAACCTCGATCACGGGTATGTACGGCCGTTAATCCGTGAGTGCCAGACTCTATAGAAGCCTGCTAATGGCCTCTGCGCTGTTGGCCTCGACAATACTGGCAGGCTGCTCGGGTTTTCAGGCACTCCCTGGCCCGGGCAATCAAAGCAGCGCACAGTTCAATAATCCGGATGTGCGCTCTCGTCTCTACGATGAATACCAGCAATGGCAGGGTACGCCCCATCGCCTTGGTGGTTTATCAGAGCGTGGGATTGATTGCTCAGGGCTGGTGTACGTGACGTTTCGTGATGAATTTAATATCCAACTGCCGCGCAGCACACGCCAACAATCCAACCAGGGTGTTCCGGTCTCGCGACACTCGTTGCGCTCCGGGGATCTGGTATTTTTTGATACGGGCGTGAACTCCCGACATGTCGGCATCTACATTGAGCAGGATAAGTTTCTGCATGTGTCGAGCAGTCGCGGGGTTATGGTCTCGTATCTGACCTCCGATTACTGGAAGAAGCGCTTTACTCACGCCCGACGAGTGCCCATACACTAGCCTGTTCAGACATAGCAGCCCTGCGGCATTTCTGATAATTTGTCGCCTCTCGTAAATTCGTATTTATTCTTACTTTTATAAGCCTATATTTTGAGGACGCTCATGACCGATTTCGCCAAAGCCAAGTCTGAATTTCTTGATTCTCTGACCACCGATGAGCATATGTTTGCGTCGACACTGGCGTTTATCGAAGGCTGGTACGATTTCACGCCGACGGCGTTTAATAACGGTGGCGTAATCAACAGCGCAGACCAGAATCAGGGCAGCGCTAAGGTTTTTGCTCTGAGCCAGTTGCTGGAACTCGATAAAGAAACCACTCTGCGCCTGTTCGGCGAACACTACCGTGATGTGCTGGCCACGCCTGACGTGGATAACCACCACAACCTGCGTCGTGTTCTGCGCGAAGGCACCGATAACATCACCTTCGATCAGTTTCCGCTGAAGGCGAAGGCATGAACCGTCTGGTCAATAGCCTGCAACAAGCGACCTGGGCACAGCGCTTGGGCCTGCTGCTTGCCATTGCCAGCTATGTGGTGCTCTGGCCTGGGGTTACCGAGCCCATCATGACGATTAAGGCCAGCGTGAATATGTTTGGCCTCAAGGCAGAACTGTTCAACGAAACCCGTTCCATCTGGGAGACAGTGACGTCTCTGAATGAACAGGGTTATGCTCTGGTGGCGTTTCTGATTGTGACTTTCAGTGTGGTTATCCCGGTACTGAAAGGCCTGACTATTCTGTTCACCTGGCTGTGGCCCAGCGATCTGCGCTGGCGCATTGTCGCCGCGATCAGCAAGTGGTCGATGGTCGATGTGTTTGTGGTCGGTATTCTGGTGGCATTTTTAACCGCTAAAGCGACCGCTGAAATGCAGGCGACGCTGCTCGATGGTTTCTGGTGGTTTCTGAGCTTCTGTATTCTGTCGATTATTTCTGGGCAACTACTGGCTCTGCATCGGCTACCGAAATAAAACGACTGAAATAGCCGGGCTTATACAAAGCAGCCTGCCTCGCTAACGTTATTCAGATAACGTCTATACTGGAAGCCAACGATTTAAATTCCGGAGGCTTCCAGTGACCATCATTCCGCTGAACCATATTCTTCTTAAAAGCCCGTTGCTGGCCGACGACATTCTGAAAGAGCTGACACTGGGCGCTCGCTTTGAAGATCTGGCCGCTGAGCATTCGGCGTGCCCATCGGGTTCAAACAAGGGGTTTGCCGGAAATCACGATGTGGATGATCTCCCGGAAGAAATGATTCAGGCCATGCAGGAATACGATGGCAGCAGCCCATGGATTGGCCCGGTGAAGACGCATTACGGATTTCATATCATCCGCCCTGCCGGCCAGATTGAGGAACTGCGCGAGCGCATCGATGACCTTCAGGCCACCGATGCTGCCTACGAAGAAAACAAAACCGAAGAAAATAAAGTCGAAGAAGACAAGCCGGAAAACGACCCGCAGGAAGAAGATTAATCCGGAGTCAACGCCCGTACTAACGCTTCCGACGCAGAGGCCGCGCCATAACAGGTCTGCACAAACTCCAGCTCCCCCCAGCATTCGAAACGCAGTCGCGGAAGGCTGATACGCCAATGCTGATCTGAGCTGCTCAGGCAGGTCAGACCTTCGGTAAACTCATCGCCCAGCCAGTCAAAGTCGTACTCCGACCATAACCGGAACACCGCAAAGGTGCGCGGCGCCGACAGAAAATCCCGATGCACTTCGTACACCAGCCAGTGCGGCGATACTTCATCACCCCGGGCAATCAGCAGGCAATTATCTGCCTGATCGTTAAGATCAGGCGTTGGTAATTTACTCATAGTCTCTCACAGGTACCTACTGTCATTCGGTATCACTCGTCAGGCTGGATGCCAGCCAGATCACACAGCACATCAATAAAGGCCTCACAGGCTACCACAGACGCGCTCTCATCCATGGTGTGATACCCGGTTGTTGGTATCTGCAGAGTCGTACCGTCTACCAGGCCGCCAGATGCCGAAATAATGCGGCCCATTTCTGTCGAACCCAGAGACTTCGGCGATTCGCCCTGCGCTTCCAGTGCTGCGTTCTGCGCCTGAATGTAGCTGTCTTTAAACTGGTAGCTGATACCCATGCGCTCACAGGTGTCGGCAAGTTGCTGAGTCAGCTCTTCATTGAAGGGCGCGTTAGCATCCCGGTGACGCAGCGTCAGTGTGTGCTCACGCGCAGTGGGCACATCCGGAAACGGGCTGGTGTCGACCACCACCAGCTGGTTGGTTGAACCACCAAAGCGACGGAACCATTCCAACAGATATCGCCAGCTACGACCGGCCTCTTCCTGCGCGGTAAAGAAGGCGGTGCCTTCAAATCCCAGTTCAAACAGGTACACCAGAATGGCCGCCGTAAGGACGTTATCCATCTGCCCAGTCACACTGTCATCGGTAATGCGCAGGTCATCCTGGAACGCGACCGGCGTACCAGCAACCACATGCTCCAGACCTTCAAGTTCGAAGATCAGGTTATTGCGGTGCGGACACACGTACGTCTGGCGAATGCTGCCCCGGCCGCGGTACATGCCCGACCAGGGCTCGTAGGCATAGACCTTCTCGTCACCCATGCGATCAACAATCAGCTGCATCAGTTCTTCAGAAACAGAATTACCCAGCAGGTCAGAGCGACCGCCTGACACAAAGGCCGCGTACTGAAACTCGTTCGGGCCGGTACAGATCAGGCCATGACGGTCGATGTGGGCCGACAGCATCAGTGAATGCGGGCGCTTACCCTGCGCCACCAATACGCCTTCGTACCATTTAACGTCTGCTCCGCGTTCTTCCAGCGCTCGCTGCAATACCCGGAAAAACGAATGCTCTGCCCCTACCACAGACGGCGCACGCGCAAGGATGGTCAGAAGATCACGAAATGATTGAGATAACACGGCAGTCCGCCTCTGTAGGTACTGGTTGGTATGGTTAAGGTGCGCAGATAGTTGCACCTGTGCCGTTCGAGGTAAAACGAGATTTATTTATCGTGCAGATAAGAAAATGTTACTATGAGCGCTCTCTTAGGGGAGTAATCTGCCGTCACGGCCATTCTGGCTGCTGATTCTGGTGTCTGTATCAACATAATTGAGCCTCAAGCTCATGGTGCAGACGTCCCGTCATCGGGATTGATGAGACCTGAGATAACGACACAGTCGCTGGGCGATGCTGTGGCGTTATCTTGTGCTCATCATCGCCCGGAAAATTTTTTATGTTTGATATTACAACCTTTAGCGCCTCGCCATTTCTTGCCTCTACCGTCGCTGTTGCCATCGCTGAAGTCGGCGATAAGACCCAGCTATTGTCCCTGCTACTCGTAGCCCGTTTTCGCAACAAGTGGGCGATCATTGGCGGCATTCTCCTTGCCACACTGCTGAATCATGGGCTCTCTAGTTGGGGAGGTATCTGGCTTGGCGAAAATATGGACAGCTGGCTGTCAGGTAGAGTCGCCAACTATGTTCTGGCCGGATCCTTTGCTTTGATGGCACTGTGGGTGCTGATTCCGGATAAAGAAGATGACGACGACGATAACTTCGCTAAATACGGTGCCTTTATCGCCACCACGCTGCTGTTCTTTATTGCCGAAGTCGGGGATAAAACTCAGATAGCTACGGTGATTCTCGCCGCTGAATTTCAAAGTTTTTTCTGGGTTACCGCGGGCACCACGCTGGGCATGTTAATCGCGAATGCACCAGTAGTAATCTGGGGGCAGTGGTTAATGGACCGATTACCGTTAGACCTGGCGCGTCGCCTCACTGCTGTCGTATTCCTCAGTCTGGCGGCCTATACGCTTTTCAGTAGCTGACTCACTGATCGTTACGACAAAGTTTTCTCGTTGTACGCCGTGATTTCCGGCGGGTATAAACGCGCCTCGCTTATTTGGATACCCGCCCGTGAACGCCGTTATTAACAGTGCTGTGCCTGCTCGTTGCCTTCCTCTGCTGAACACCATCATGGATGCACTTCGCAGCGATGGTTATGTTGTCATCGACGACGCCCTCCCCGCTGCACTTGCAAACGCATTGCAGCAACGGGTTGCTGAGATAAAGAGAATCGGGGACCTCAAGCAGGCAGGCATCGGACGGCGTGACGATCACACAATTGCGCGCAGCATCCGTCAGGATTCGATTCACTGGCTGGACAGATCCGAAGCGTCAGAAACAGCTTGGCTCACGGCTATGGAGCATCTGCGTGGCTACGCTAATCGAGAGCTGCTGCTCGGGCTGTTTGAGTACGAGAGTCACTTTGCTCACTATCCACCAGGCGCGGGTTATAGAAAGCATTACGACGCGTTCAAAGGGCAGTCAAACCGTGTACTGAGTACTGTGTTTTATCTCAACGAGAACTGGCAACCCGGGGACGGCGGTGAACTCGCTATTTATGATGCTGAGGATCAGCTAATAACCAGGGTTCAGCCCGTGTTAAATCGTCTGGTGATTTTTCTGTCTGAAGAATTTCCACATGAAGTGCTGCCCGCAAAGAATCATCGTTACAGCATTGCCGGTTGGTTCCGCGTCAATAATAGCCGGGACATTCTCAGCCTACCCGCATGAACACGGCACTCAGCGGGTAAGCCGGTTACATAATTCTCTGGCGGCTGGCCCGACTTGAACTATCCTCAATGGATAGTCCCTGTTTCGTGGAGAAACGTATGAATTGGCGCGATCTGAGCCTCACACTGAAGTTACGTATACCTCTGGCCGTCATTGGGGTTCTTCTGGTCATCCTCAGTGTGCTGCAACTAAATACTCTGAGCGGAGTAACCACCACATCTGAGCTGATTAACGGTACCTATACCCCAGCTCTGGATAAGGTACTTAACGCTGACCGCGACCTGTATCAGGCTCAGATCGCCGAGCGCACTCTGGCATTAGGCGGAAACTACGAAGGCCTCAAGGCGTCTCATAAAGAGAACCTGGACCAGGTCTATGATCGCCTCAATGCTGTCATCGACATGCAAGTGAATGACAAAACGCGGGTTCAGGCCGAAGCGTTTCTTGCCGCCTTCGCGAAGTGGCGTCCTAAATCAGAAAAAATGGTAGAGGACGTTACCTCGGGGCGAATTTCGTATGAACAGGCAGAGGCACTCAGTACAGGCGCGCTGGAAAAAGAATTTGAGGCCACCCGTGATATTCTGGATACCGTTGGTGAAAACCTGGCTGAATCTGCGGCGTCACTGCATGCTGAAGGCGTATCCTTGAATGAGGCCGCTCGCCGGAACCTACTGATTCTCACGCTTCTCTCGGTCGCGATTATCGTTGCTGTTATCGTATTCCTGCCGCCACTACTCACTCGTCCAATAAAACGAACCACCTCAGCGCTGGATAAGCTTGCCCGAGGCGAAGGCGATCTGACCCGTCGGCTCACGGTTGAAAGTAACGACGAAATTGGTGAAATGGCGAAGACCTTCAATAAATTCCTTGAGGGAATGCAAAGCCTGGTCACCAACGTGCAGACAGTATCGACCCAGGTACGCGGAACCACAGAGCAGCTCGAACAAGGGGCTCAGAAAAGTCAGGAAACCACGGCTCAGTTTGTTGCTGAGCTTGAACATGTGACTCACGCTAACCGTGAAATGGAACAAGCCATTGGCGAGGTCAGCCAGTCATCGACCCGTGTCGCCGAAGAAGCGACCAACGCTGAGAAACACGTCCGTGAAATCGCCGAACAATTCCGCAGTGCGGTTACTGATATTGCCGCCCTCGCCAGCAGCGTCAGTGAATCCGCCGGCGTTATCCGCGAACTGGAACAGGAAACCACAGGGATCGCCTCACTGCTTGATGTCATTAAAGGCATTGCTGAACAAACGAACTTGCTGGCTCTCAACGCTGCTATTGAGGCAGCCCGCGCGGGTGAGCAAGGTCGTGGTTTTGCGGTGGTTGCTGATGAAGTCCGGAGTCTGGCCAGCAAGACCCAGCAGGCGACTGAAGACATCAACAGCATGATCGATAAACTTCAGAGCGGTGTGAACCGCGCAGTCAACAGTATGCAGGGCGGCGAAGAGACCGCTGAGCGCTCTGTTGAAACTGCGAGAGCTTCAGAATCGAACATTGGTGAAGTATCGGGCGCACTGGTGCGTATTAAAGATCAGGTACTGCAGGTAGCCTCGGCCATTGAGGAGCAGACGTCTGTGATCAATAACATCAACCAGAACCTGACTGAAGCCAGACACATGAGCCAGGAAAACCAGGCAAGCACGCGCCAGCTGGTCGACTCGGTGAATACGCTGGAACAGAACACATCGGATATGCGTAAGAGCGTATCGAACTTCACTGTCTGATATCTGGAACAGTGACAAAAAAGGCAGCCACGGCTGCCTTTTTTATTGCGAGGATAATCGCAGATCAGGCGATAAGAATACCCACCCACGAAAGCGCACTGTGTGCTTTTGCCACGCCAAAAATATAAACAAATACCACCAGCGCCAGAACAAACGCTTTCACATTTACTTTCTTAATTGCGATCACACCCAGCACAACGTAAGCGATCAGACCAAGTAATTTGGCGGTTACCCATGCTGCTTCGAACGGATATTGGCTGAGGGTTACGCAAAGCGCACCGGCGGTAATCAGGAGCAGAGCATTGATGCCATGCGTAGCAATGTTCAAGGCTTTATTGCTGTTCAGCAGTGGCTTGTAATTAGCCAGCACAAAGCGGACGACGAAGAGAATAAATGATAAGTAGACAAATCCAATATGAGAGTGCTTCAGAGCCATGTACATGACGGATTTCCTTCAGTATTTGGTTATTTTAAATGGGGCCAGTCTGCATACGTGGCGGCAGAATAGCCGCGAAGCATAGCAGATGACCGGTGTAATGATACTTGATCAATATCAATAAGCGTGAGGCCGGACCTCAGACTTCCAACCAGAAGGTGACAGGGCCATCATTTACCAGAGAGACCTTCATATCGGCGCCAAACCGTCCGGTCCCCGTAGTTACCTTCTCACTGGCACGGCTGCAGAAGTACTCATACAAGGCGCTGGCGTCGTCCGGTGCCGCCGCCCCCGAAAATCCGGGGCGTGTGCCCTTTCGGGTATCTGCCGCCAGAGTAAACTGAGAAACAACCAGAAGATCACCATCAATATCGCTGATGCTACGGTTCATGCGCCCCTCATCATCCGGGAAGACCCGGTAGCGCAGGATTTTATCTAACAGGCGGTCAGCCTTCTCTTTGTCGTCTTCCTTCTGAACCCCAAGCAATACCAGTAAACCGCGCCCGGCACTGCCAATCACCTCGCCGTCGACACGAACACTCGCCTCAGACACCCTTTGTATCAAGCCAATCATTGAAAACTCCCACTGAAATACCGCTGCAGTTTGCCGGCGCAGGATAGCGCGTTCTATACTCAGTTCAAATACGTGCCCAAAGCACTCCGGAGATATGGATATGCGACACTCAATGACCACCTTCATCACGCTTCTGGCTACTGCGGCTGTTACGGTCACCTGTGCGCTGCCCGCAGTTGCTCAGACAAAGGTGTACATCACAAGGGATGCTGACGGCAACCCGGTATTCAGCGATCGCAAGAGTGCAGGTTCAGAGACCCATGTGGTTCAGGAACTTCCATCCATGCCGGCGTTTAATGTTCCTAAGCCCGAGCGCCCTTCTGAAGAATCAAGCGATGAGCCCGTCACGCCGGTGTACACCAGCCTGAGTATTATCTCTCCGGCTGACGGCACTACCCTGCCCATTGGAGTGAATGGCGATGTCCGCATTTCGGGCGTTCTGACACCAGCGCTGCAAAAGAAAGATACGATCGTACTGATGGACGGCGGCATTGAGATTGCCCGCGGTAGCCAGACAAGCTTCCAGCTCGATAATCTGGACCGCGGCGAACATCGACTGCATATGGAAGTCAGAGGTCCTGACGGCGACGTGCGCATCAGCAGCCAGTCGATTACTCTTCATGTGAAACGGGCGTCTTCCCTGGCTCGTTAAACCTCACCCATCAAGGGCTACTTTCAGAGCCAGGCCAAAATCAGATGAAGGCTAAAAAGCCTTCTATACGGTCCAGAGCACTGAAACAGGGCACCAAAACAACTCACACAAACCATTGCGCGCCCACATTTGGTGCAATCAAGGGGCTGTTTTTCTTCATTTGAACACTCACGCAGCACATCAGAAGCGACTCCGCGCCATTTATGTGCAAAACTCACTTCTGGCTCAATTATTGCTGAACTGAGTGCAAACGGAGATAGCTATGCTCGCCAGCCCACACCTCAATCAACGCCTGATGGAACACCTGAATACCGGGGTTGTTCTGCTGGACGCTGATCTGAGTATTATTTTCATGAACCCCGCTGCCGAAGCCCTGCTTGAAGTCAGTGGCCAGCGTGGAAGAGGCGTTGAATTCACCATGCTCGCCAGAGAGTCTGATGAAGCGACACAGGCCTTTCGTGATGCTCTGATCAATGGGCACTCTTACACCAAACGTGAAGCGACGATTGAGCTTCATAACCAACAGCAGGCGACTCTGGACTATAGCGTAAGTCCGTTATCACACCCTGAAACGCGACTGCCCTGCCTGCTGGTTGAACTGCAAGGGCGTGACCGCCTGATGCGCATCAGCCGCGAAGAGCAACTGATCGCCAAGCAGGAAACAACACGTAACCTGGTGCGCGGCCTGGCCCACGAGATTAAGAACCCACTCGGTGGGATTCGCGGCGCAGCCCAGCTACTTGAGCGTGAATTACCAACGGCCGATCTGGCCGAGTACACCAATATTATTATCGAAGAGGCAGACCGTCTTCGTGACCTCGTGGACCGGATGCTCGGCCCCCGTACTCTGCCTCAGACCGAACAAATTAATATTCACGAAGTTCTTGAGAGGGTATGCCAGCTCGTCGACGTTGAATCTGAACATCAGATTGAAGTCGTCCGTGATTACGACCCGTCTATTCCTGAAATGGAAGCGGATCGCGGTCAGATGGTTCAGGCCCTGCTGAATATCTGCCGCAACGCGATGCAGGCGATGATGGAAAATCCAAACCCGGAGCGACCACCATCACTAACAATGAAAACCCGATCGATGCGCCAGTTTACGATTGGCCATCATCGTCACCGACTGGTTGTACGTGTCGATATAACCGATAACGGCCCGGGCATCCCCGAAGAGATTCAGGAAAGCCTCTTCTACCCTATGGTCACGGGTCGCCCGGAAGGAACAGGTCTTGGCCTTTCAATCTCACAATCAATTATTAATCAGTGCGACGGCATCATTGAATTTGAATCCGAGCCCGGACGCACCACATTCTCAATTTATCTGCCTTTGGAACCACTATGAGCACTGTCTGGATCATTGATGACGATAAATCCATCCGCTGGGTTTTAGAAAAAGCACTGCAACAGGCGGGGATTGATACCAAAGTATTTGAGCAGGCTGAACCTGCACTCAATCAACTGAAAAAAGAGCATCCCAGCGCCATTATTACGGATATCCGCATGCCGGGTATGGATGGTCTCACGCTGTTGAAGCACGCAAACGAGGCACATCCTGATTTACCAGTCATCATTATGACAGCGCACTCTGACCTTGAGAGCGCGGTCAGCTCGTACCAGAGTGGTGCCTTCGAATATCTGCCAAAGCCTTTCGATGTCGACGAAGCGGTCAGCCTGATTCAACGTGCCATAGATCACTTCTCTGAAATTTCAGCACAGGCACCATCGGTTGAACCTGAGATGCCAACGCAGGAGATCATCGGTGAAGCGCCCGCAATGCAGGAAGTTTTCCGCGCCATTGGTCGTCTCTCGCAATCGAATATTACTGTTTTAATTAACGGTGAATCAGGCACGGGTAAAGAACTCGTCGCTCATGCACTTCATAAGCATAGCCCTCGTGCTCCTGAGCCTTTCATTGCTCTGAACATGGCTGCAATTCCCAAAGATCTGATTGAATCAGAGCTTTTTGGCCATGAAAAAGGCTCTTTCACCGGCGCTGGCGGCCAACGTCGTGGACGTTTTGAACAAGCTAACGGTGGCACCTTATTCCTCGACGAAATCGGTGATATGCCGGCTGACACCCAGACACGACTGCTTCGTGTACTGGCTGATGGTGAGTTTTACCGCGTAGGTGGTACGACACCGGTCAAGGTGAATGTGCGCATTATTGCTGCAACGCACCAGGACCTTGAAGGTTTGGTAAAAGACGGGAAATTCCGCGAAGATTTATTCCATCGTCTTAACGTTATCCGTATCCACCTGCCTCGTCTCGCCGATCGTCGTGAAGATATTCCGAAACTTCTGACGCACTTCCTGCAACGCGCAGCCGAAGAGCTTGAAGTAGAGACTAAGTCGCTGCGACCAGAAACCGAAGAGTTTTTGTCTACCCTGGACTGGCCGGGTAACGTCCGCCAACTCGAGAATACCTGTCGCTGGATCACTGTGATGGCATCTGGTCGCGAAGTGCTGGTAAAAGATCTGCCACCTGAGCTTCTGGAACAGAAAAGTGATATTCAGACCTCAGGTAACTGGGAACAGAATCTGCGTTTCTGGGCTGATCAACAGCTGGCCTCGGGCATGACGGATCTGCTTGATACCGCAGTTCCTATCTTTGAACGTATTATGATTGAGACCGCACTTAAGCATACCGCGGGTCGTCGTCGCGATGCCGCAAACCTGCTGGGATGGGGCCGGAACACCCTGACAAGAAAGATCAAAGAGCTGCAGATGGACACCGAAGATCATCATGACGATGATCATGGCGATGACTGACTATTTCAGCTGACCGCGACAAAACAACCGGGAGCCTATTACTCCCGGACTTCCCTGCGATATAAAATGCGTTCATGCCCACGGAAGACACCGAAGCTGACGGTTGATGAGGGCGATTCAAAACTACCATCTCCATCGTAATCGCCTCGTAACCACTGCGGGGCAGTGTAGCTCAGAGACGCATCACCTGTATCCGGTGTGCCGGGTACCAGTGTTGGGGCGAGCAAGGTAATTCCCGCATTACCACTGCTCCCCCCGGTTAACTGACCTGAGGTGGCCGTAATCTGACTGATACCATCGACAGAAGCATTGGCACTGTCCCAGACGGTACAGTCATCGTCAGTATTCTGTACATACCTGCCGCCCTGGAAATATTCTGTGATCAGCCTTGCGGTCAGATCGTGGGTTTCGGCACCAAAGGTATCCTGTAAACGCATACGGCCAAAGCGCACACTCACCCCACTACCATCAGGTGTAAAGTCGACACTGGCAGACTGGGTTACCTCGCCGTCGGTAACACCGGTAAGCGTAAATTGCAGCTCCGGAGAAAAAGGATTTATTTCAGCATTTAAATCACGCACATAGGCGATGTTATCTAGTGGTGAAAAGACATACTCCATCACCCCAGGGCTACTTACCGTTAATGAGCCAGCCTGATAATCAGTAGTAGGAGAACCAGCCAAAGAGAGCGCCAGGCCATCGTTGCCCACAACACTCTGGTCGACTAACGGGAATGAAACTCCGTTAAATACGTCACCGGCCGATAAACGCATAAAAGCAGTGTCAGTATAATTCTGAGTAATCTCAGCATCGGCTGATGCGTTGTAGGCAGAAACAATGATTGCCGGTGCCACCAGCCATGAGAAAGATTGCCCGGTGTAGCTATTTCCAGTACTACAAGCGCCAGAAAATACGCCAGAGTCTGCCACACTCACCTCAAAATACGCGGGAACAAACCGCCCCAGCGGCGCACTTGAGAAGGTGGCTAAATTGGTATCAGACAAGGTGCCGAGCGCTGCGCCAAAATACAAAGGCGGCGTTGCATTTAGAGTAAATACACCGCTTTCTCCTTGCGTAAGATTAATACTAGAAACGCCGCTGACGCTCGCTGGGTGAATATATTCAGCGGGTTCCAGTGTGCCATTTTGTCCGGCGGCTGGTGCGACAACGGTTGAAGACAAAGTAATCGGCGATCCTGAGCTGTAATTTGGTGTCGTGATGTTATCCAAACAGAAATCACTGTCGCTATCTGCTTCCCAGGCGACCGCACGAATATTAACCGGGAATGCCGCACCTGCGAGCGCAAACACTGGGCAGTCTTCATAAGGCTCGTTACAGACATTAGCTGGATCAATACACAGCCCCGCTGGGCGCGCTACAAAGCTGGTTTGTCCATTCAGGATCAGTCCAGCATCAGCACCACTTCCGGTATAACTGGCAAACAGTGTTTTCTGCCCGGCGTCGTCGTAGTTAAAGGACGTCAGCGAGGCGGTGCCGGAAGCATCAAAGGCAAGAGAGAGGCTTGTTGGGCTTACAGGTGAAGTGGACACATCAACGCCTGCGACTTGCACAGCTTTACTGCCAGAAGCAGGCGCGTCGTAACGGGAATATAAATCCACATCCTTCGATACGTTTGCGAAAGCCGGCACACACTCAGGTGAGTTATCACTCTTTCTGACTGCCTGTATAGTCGCCGAAGCGGGTCCTTTCGCGGATATAAAATCAGGAACACTGACTACAAAACCCGCATCGGCAAACGCCAGGTTACACGTCACAGATACGCTGCCGCCGTCCACCGAGCAGAGATTACTGCCCCCGACTTTTGCGGGCGAAGATGATGACACTCCAACAATCGCTGTACCAGGGACAGTCTGGCTAAGCTCAAAGCTACCGCTACCGCCCGACAGAGTTCGCGTATTGCCGCCGACCCACCCCGCTGGCAACAAGGTTATATTCACATCGTCGGTGTACAGACTGGAGCAAGTGCTGTCTGCGCATGCCAGAATATCAACCGTCTGGGGCTTGCAGGTTAAAGCGTCAGACTCATAGGATAACCGGAAATGATCCGGGCCAGCCGGTGGCAGATCCGCAGTGATCTCAATATCACTGACATACCAGTTATCACCGAGAAGATCGAAGAAACTGATCCCTCCGCCGGTCATGACATAACGTAACTGAAAATTATCGTGGTAAGCATCTGCAGGCAACGAGGCGGAATAGGAATAGCTATCTCCTATCGAGAGCAACCCAAGAAAGCCATAGTCTGCAACAAAGGTCGTCAGAGTCTGCCAGCCGCCGTTACTGCGCCGGTACTGAACAACTAAGTCTTCTCCCGGGTTAGGTGCCCTACCGATAAGTCCAAATCCGAGGCTGAATGGCACGTAGACATCGAAACTTATATCAACAGAGTCTGCTTCAGAGAAATCAAATGCCCGTGACTCGACTTCGACATAACCGTTACGAAGATTGAGTTCGCCCAGTGAATTAATCACCACCCGGGAAGTATTACTGGCAATCCAGTCTACACCGACAACGGCACTGTTGAGCAAATTAAACAGCACCGGAAGGGCAGCCACAGTTGAAGCGCACAGATAAAACAGTGCTGAAATGGCCCAGACTCTGGGCCGCACGCGAACCTGTTTTTTACGTAGGCGCATTTATCTCAACTCTTTTTTGTAGATAACCCGCTCGTGACCACGATAAACGCTGAAAGTCGACGTTGCGGATGGATCGTTGTTGAAGTTGCCATCACCATTAAAATCACCCTCCAGCCAGAAGGGTGCATCGTAGGTCACGGTGGCATCACCTGTGTCAGGAGTCCCTGCTACCGTGGTGGGCGCTGCTAATTCCAGACCATTGCTACCCGTCGTGCCCGAAGACACTGCCCCTGACCCCGGCAGGATCGAGCTTAAGCTATCCACACTGGCGTTAGCGCTGTTCCAGGTCGAACATGAATCAAAGGTATTAAGGACGTATTCACCATCAGCGAAATATTCCATAGACATGGGCAACGTCAGATTACTGTTTTCAGGGCCGTAACTGTCTTCAACTATCATCCTGCCGAAGCGGACATCAACAGAGCTTCCATCGGGTGTGAAGTTGACCGTGTTGTTTACATTCGCCTCACCATCAGAGATAGCCGAGCCAATTTCAAAGACCAGGTCAGGACTGAATGTATTTATTTCAGCAGCGCTGTTGCGCAAATAGGCGAGGCTATCCGCTGCCGAGAATACATATTCCATTTGCCCTGCTCCCGAGACACTTATTGATCCGTCATTAAACTGTGTGTCAGGCACTCCAGAGAGCTGCATCCGGCTGCCATCGTTACCATCCGTCGCGTTGTCCTCTGTGGGATAGGTAATATTATCTGCGACGTTTGCCGCTGCCAGGCGACGGAAATCGTCGTGAGTATAATTCTCAGTCACTGCCTTAGGGCTCGCCCCATTAAACGCAGTAATAGCGATTGTAGGAGCAATTAACCAGTCGAATAACTGACCGGTATAGGTATTTCCCGTCGGACAGGCAGGAGAAAACTCACCGACATCACTGGCCGAGACTTCGAAGTGATCGGGTATGAAGCGGCCGGTTGGCTGACTGGTATAAGTCACTGGTGTTGTGCTTGATGTCGACCCTAAGGCCGCGCCCAGGTAAAGAGGTGGAGTCGCACTGAAGGTGAAAACGCCCACCTCACTTTGCGTCATCGAAACGACATTCTCGCCGCCAGTTCCATTAGACGATAAATGATTATACTCCGTCGGTTCTGTAACACCGGGGTTACCTGGAATAGGCGCCAAGAGGTTGGAACTCAGCGTAATATTGCCACCGGAGTTGTAATTTGGCGTCCCGCTGTTGTCGCTACAGAAATCACTATCTGAATCTGACTCCCATGCAACCGCAGTGATACTAACGGGGAAAGGAGCTCCCGCGGTGCCAAAGACTCCACACGTTGCTGCCCCTGATGTGCAACTACTGCCCGTATCCACGCACAACCCGGCTGGGCGTGCAATATAAGGGTCGCTTCCTTCCATAATCAGACCGAGATCAGCACCCGTGCCTACGTAGCGGGCGTAGAGTGACTTCTGGCCGGCATCGTAATAATTCAATGAAGGCAATACCGCCTCACCATTACTATCGAAATTCAGCGACAGCGTTGTCGGCAATAGATTATTTCCTGATATCGCTACGCCGCCCATACTTGTCACCATCGAGCCCGAGGCCGGAATATCGTAGCTGGTCCAGAAGTCCACATTTTTAGTGACGTTGGCAAAGGCAGGTACGCATTGTGGTGCGTTATCACTTTTACGTACTGCCTGTATCGTCGCTGCAGCCGTGCCCTTACCCGCAATAATATCCGGTACGTCGACCAGAAAACCCGAGTCAGCAAAGGTCAGAGAACAAGACGGCGTATAGGGGCCGCCATCAATAGAGCAACGATTATTGGAGCCTGTCATCAACGGGATTGAAGAAACGACATCCAGATCAACGGTTCCAGCTGTGGTACGGGCCAGTGAAGCAACGCCACTCCCCCCCGTTATCGTGACGGCATTTCCACCAACCCACCCTGTCGGGGATAAGACGATATCGACGGGGTCTGTATAAAGACCCGAACAGGAGGCGTCCTCACATACCTGAATTGTTACGTCCTGCGGATTACAGGTCAGGGCGGCCGAATTGTAAGATAAGCGGAAGTGATGAACCGCCGATGAGGTATCGTCGCGTGTACCTACGTAGACATTATCAATATGATAAAAATCATAGCGTCGAAACAAAGAGGTCGTGCCGTCTGCCTGATAAAATCTGAGCCTGAAATTACTGTGTAAAGCATCATCAGGAACCCGCGCCTCATACCGATAAATTTCCCCAGAATTGGATGCCGACGGATCATGGAAATCGATCGTACGCCACGTGCCATCAGGTAAATAAATCTGCACATACAATTCAGCCGCTGACGGGTCTTCACTGTCGTAATTCCCTGGCGTGATTGCATCCGTACCACTGAAGTTATCATCGCCGTAGCGAATCCAATACTCCATTTCGACAAAGGTTTCGCCCGACAGGTCGATACTTCGGGTCGTCGTTGTCCGCTCACCGCAACAGGTGTACATACTACGAGTGCCCGTTTCTGCCGTGTGATTACTGATTTGAGATGTGAAATTTCCATCGAAAATAGTGACGTACCAATCGGGCAGAGTCTCCCCCGGAGGTGGTGTCATTAAGAGATTACGCTCAAAATCATCGGAGAAAAGAGGGTAACGAGTCGTACCGACTTCAAAGTCGGTTACTTTCAGATCATCAATATGCCAGAAGTCCCGACGGGTAAAAGAGCTTCCTGAGCCGTCAGCCTGGTAAAAACGAAAACGGAAATTACTGTGTAAGCCTGCAACAGGAATTCTGGCATAAACGTTGTAGGTATCCCCTCCTGACGAGCCGCCACCTTCCCATAACTGCAAAGCCTGCCAGCTGCCATTATCCAGCAAAACATCCAGGCGGAGATCATCACTGCTTGAAGGCCATTCACTGTAGTTATCAGAACCGCTTCTTAACCAGAAATTAACTTCTGCGTAATTCGAAGCACTCAGGTCCATTGGATCTGAAGTAACGTAAACCTCATCGCAACAAATAAACATGCTGCGGGAACCGGAGTTTGCGATGTAAGTTCCAATGCCCGCCTCACCACGAGAACCAATAGGCGTTACTGTGTACTTCTGAGGACCGCCGTTCAGATTGCTCCGCTCGAAGTCGTCCGACCATAAATCGATGCGAGCCATGGCACTCATGGAGGTAAACAATAAAGACAGCAGCGCATATTTCAGCATAATATTCTTCCAGCTAACCTTTGGTTACGGCAAAACCTGCAGCACCTTGCTAAACCTTCCCGATATAACTAAATGATATTCTTCAGTTTGGCTTTTTCTATTCTTTCACAAAACGTCACGATGGACTGTATTAACCTCGTAATCACAGCGCTATGTAACGGCAATCTAGCTATAGGCGGGAAACACTACCGAGCCCGAACTTCTAGCGTTCGTGACGCCTGATCAAGTCCGGTGCCACAAGAACCCTGCGATGTCAGTGTAAAAAGGTTTTCGCTACCGATGGTCATCTGAACACAACTGACGGAAACACTGCATCCGCGCAGACCAGGAGCAGTAAAAGTCGCAGTAAAAAATGGGGAAGTTGCACAGGCTCGCCCGGGAGAACCATCCGGAGGCAGCAGTACATTAAGAGCCGCTTCGGTACCTGATTCAGCAGCGTAAAAAGCGCGCTCCCCCTGAATATGAAGCACACTCGACTGACCACTGGTCGTCTGCATAGACCCCATTACCGTGACGATCACAGCAAGCACAGTAATAACAAACAGCGCCATTGGCAGACCAAAGCCGCGCTGCGGGGATAGAGCTATCCGTTTCACATCATCAGGGAACATTAACAACCCTCACCTGCTGCCCCATGGAAAGCGTCTCGCCTGTTGTCGGGTGTTGCAGCACGTACTCAAATGCCACCAGGCCACTTCGCGCCAGCGTTGGATTCTGAAAGCGAAATGTCATGGATCCTGCCTGAAGTGGAAATGCCAGAACGGTGCGACCGCCAGCCCGATTGGTAGGTAAGGCTGCCTTTAGGTTAGCGACGTCACTGATAAAGCCGTAGTTGCGGTAACGATAGAGATAGGCTCCATCCTGACAGACGGCTTCAGGCGCAGACGATAAATAGTAGCGACGCTCCGGCGAATCTGATGGGAAGGTATGAGAGCTCGCAAGCGTGACATCAACCTCGGTTGTCCCCGCGGGCACTGAGCCGATATCCGGCGTCAGAGGTCCCGGATCATTCTGGGCGTACAGGTTAGCCGACCCGATAGGATAAACAGATACGTAACCACTCGCACCGTCGGATACAGAATATGGTGCGGCACGGAATGAGGTAACTGCCGAATTAACCGATAAATCGGTGTACATCGAAGCGGCGACTACAGGCATATATTCAACGCACAGTCCGTCAGCGGTGGTACGGATACTGCCCGGTAGAGCGTCGCGCAATCCGCGGCTGATCTGTTCGTTAACGACATAGCCAGCCGCCGCTAATTGTTCACGACCGTTGCTTGAGATAAAACCTTCACTGGTAGAGCGGATAAACTGAACCGACATGATGCCCAACACCGCAGCCACCACCAATGTCATCACCAGCTCAACCAGGGTAAATCCAGACTGACGCCGCAGATAAGTTAACGTCATCACTTTTGTTACCATCAGTAATTCCCCTTATACATAGAGAATACCGAGGTATCGCCGATCGGGTCGTCAATCGTGATTTCTATACGCTTAGCGCCACCGGTGTTCACACCAATAGAGTCATCACAGACTACGTTGATAGACACCGTGTAGCCGCTGTAATCCGTTGCAAGAGAGGCGTCCATCGTATCCGGGGATTCGTTGGTGACGGCATCGTAATCATCGACGTCATCGTAATTGTCACGGCTTTCGCCGTCATTAGTAATCCGACACGCCCCAGTGTAGGCAGGAACACCATTCGTCCCCGTGGCCTCGTCATAGCGACGCGACAGTATTTCATCAAAATAAAGCTGAGCCAGATCGACGGAGCGGGTCTGAATAAGAACGTCAGCAGATCGCCCGGTAAGAACACTGAACGCCCGCAGAGAACCAACTAAGGCGACAGAAATAATGACGATAGTAATGACCATTTCGACCAGAGACATGCCGCGCATTCTTAGCATAAGTGCGTGCCTCCTTCAGGGCTGGCAGTTGCCGATATAGGCGAAACCACTGGCAGAAATACAGAGTGAGTGAGAATTACCAGCGGAAAAAACAAACTGATTCGCAGCGCCGGTTTCTGCATTGATATCAAAATTAATCGTTGTGCTGCCACCGTTAGCCAGAGTAGCACCGTTAATGGCCAGCGCTGCCCCTGCGCGCGGAGCTTCCCGCGTGCCAAAGGTGGTTGTCCCCTGCGAAACAGTGAAAAGCCAATCAGAGCTGGTCTGAGAAACCGTGAGATTGACCGGAGTTGCCGCCACTGCATTTGCCAGTGCTCTTCTCTGAGCAAGGATTGCTACCGACACCAGTTGCTCACGAGCAGCAAGCGTAGTGTAGCGATCGGTATTCAGGAAAAGGCTGCTTGCGCCGATTGAGATAATGGCGATCAATGTGATCACCATTATCATCTCAACCAGAGTAAAGCCTCGTTGGCGGATCAAATCAGCCTCAGCAACCGTTTGGATCAACAACAACCTTTGGCGCGGCGGTGATTGGATTCACGTTTTCCACTGCGGCGGTTGCAGCGGTGTAAGTCACAGTACAGCCAGCGCCAGTTGTCAGGGTGTAAACTGCCTCTTCACCACCTGCGGCGGTTCCATGAGTAATCTGGTAGTCACCCGCCACCTGAGCAGCGTCAGTGATACCAGCCTGTACGGCCTGAGGGTAACCATTCACCATAGCGATAGAGGCACCTTCAAGAACCACTGCCTGACCGGGTGTCGAGCCATCTGCCAGCTGCTGCGCGTGAGCAATATTGGCGGCTGCACGGAGTGCACCGGCCAGCGCATTCAGACTGGCAACCCGCGCGTCCTGACCAAAATCTGCGAAACGCGGCAGCGCAAAGGCAGAGAGCACACCGAGAATAACAATTACCATGACCAGTTCGATCAGTGTAAAACCTCTTTGTTTTTTCATGTCCCGACTCCTGTGTGTTATCGGATATTCCAGCTTACGCGGCCATCGGCCGAGCTATAGTCAATGTAAAATCTGTCGCCACTTGCTCTGTGGTAGTACCGACAATGTCCCTCTACGACTTCGACCCGGAAATCGGCGCTGGCATTATCACCAGCGGTCAGTGTCGGAACTTCTATATCCAGAAGACTATTCCACAGCGCTTCACAACTCAGTGTCGTTGTTACTCCTGATCCGGACATCCCGTCCGGTTCCTGCGGTACCGGCCAGCCATATTGATTCATAGCAAAGCCTTCAAGCAGGGTGCTGTTTTTATCGGTCATCCAGGCTTTCCGGAAAATCATCACTCCGGTCTGCAGGGAGCTACCCACCGACTTAACATGTGCACGCCAGGCATCCTCGATAATGTTGTCCATCCGGGGCACCAGAATCAGTATCCCGACCATCATTACCGCCAATGCGATCGCCGACTGGAGTAGAGAGAAGCCTCGTTTCCGGCCGACGTTCAGTAACGTCGTTGGCATACTTAAACCTTAGTCAACAATTGAATTTTTGAAGCTGGTATTAACGAAAATAAACAAATATTGAATTACAAAAACTTCTGTTACATATGTGGCGTCAGTGTCTAACCTGACACTGCACCACTGAGCTCCCACACGGGTAAGAAAACACCCAGAGCGAGCAGAAGTACCAGCGCCCCCAGAAACACGAGCAGGATGGGTTCTATCGCGTCTGACAGTTGGTTGAGCTCGTAGTCGACCTCTTCTTCATAAAAGTCAGCGACCTCATCAAGTAGCCGATCAACAGCCCCTGTTTCTTCACCAACCGACATCATTTGAAGTACTAGTGGTGTGAACAGGCCAGTTCTCTGCGCCGTATTGGTCAGCCCTTCGCCACGCTGGACCCCATCGCCCATATCGCTGACGGCATTACCGATATATTTATTACCAACACTCGCCGCCACAATAGACAGGCTATTCAGGATTGGCACACCAGCAGTCAGCATCATGGAAAAAGAACGGGAAAAACGCGCCAGTGCGATGCGCTCGAAAATAGTACCGATAAGAGGAATATTCAGTTTGGTTCTGTCCCACCAGACAGCCCCTTCATCGGTGGCGATAAACTGTCTAAAAGCAAGACCGCCAACAATCAGACCGGCCAACAAGGCATGCCACCAGTTCTGCATGAAATCGGAAACAGCAATCAGGATTAACGTGGCAAATGGCAGGTCAGCGCCTAGCTTATTAAATACCGACGAGAAGCTTGGAATCACAAACATAGTGACAACCACCATCGCGATTGCAATGGCACCGATAACCATAATGGGATAGCGCAACGCGGACTTGATACGCTTTCTGGTTTCCCGTTCCATTTCCAGGTGGCCCACCAGGCGGATCAGTGCATCATCAAGATTCCCTGTGCTCTCACCTATATGGATCATGCTGACGTAAATAGGAGAAAAGAGTTTAGGGTGCCTTCTAAATGCCGAAGCCAGATCAGAACCACCGACCAGCTGGTCGCTGATATCCTGAAGAACCGTGCGTAACTGATCGTTGTTCGCACTTTCGGCCAGCCCGGTCAGCGCCCGGATGATAGGAACACCCGCCTTAGTCAGTGCATACAACTGACGAGTAAACAGGACGAGCTCTTCAGATTTAATTTTTTGAGAACGCTGGACCGTTTTACCGTCCTTCGAGGGTAATACTTTCTGTTGCTGAATTTTAAGCGGGGTAATGCCGCGTTGCATCAGCTGCGATACTGCGACTTCCCGGCTACCCGCCTGTAGGGAGCCCTCTACCGCCGCCCCCGAATTATCGCGACCGCGATAGAGATAAATGGCCATCAGATCTCCTCGCCATCCAGGGTTGCTGATACACGGAAGACTTCATCAAGGGAGGTCACACCCTCTGTCGCAAAGTCCAGTGCAGACATTGCTAACGGGCGGAAATACGGAGATTTCAACGCTGCCTCAGAGAACCCTTGAGAATCCCCCTTACGCAATGCACCTATCATGTTGGCATCGAGTTCCAGTAACTCGTAAATACCGACACGCCCCTGATAGCCGGTATTGTTGCAGTGATGGCAACCTCTTCCGTTCAGGAACTGACGTGTTGAGCTGCCAGGTTCCATAGTTTCTAACCAGGCTTTTTCCTGATCATCGGGCTCGTAATTCTGAGTGCAATGAGGGCACAGCTTTTTAATAAGACGCTGTGCCAGAACAGCTCTCAGTGACGAAGCAACCAGATAGCTATCAACGCCCATATCCATCAGGCGTGCCGCTGCTGACTGGGCATCGTTGGTGTGCAACGTCGACAGCACCATGTGACCTGTCATTGCAGCTCGTAAGCCGATCTCTGCCGTCTCGTGGTCACGCATCTCACCAATCAGAACGATATCCGGGTCCTGACGCAGAGCCGCACGAAGAACAGTCGAAAATTCGAGACCCACTTTGGTATTTACCTGGACCTGGTTAATTCGCGGAAGCCTGTACTCGATAGGATCTTCGGCGGTGATAATTTTCTTTTCGGCCTGATTCAGCTGAGTCAGTGCCGCGTACAGCGTTGTTGTTTTACCTGAACCCGTCGGGCCGGTGACAAGGATCAATCCATGAGGACGTGTGATCAGATACTCAAAACGATTCCTGATCTGATCTCTCATACCGAGGGATGCCATGCTCAGAATGCCGCCACTCTGATCCAGCAGACGCATAACCACCGACTCACCAAACTGCACCGGCATAGTCGACAGACGCACATCGATATTCTTATTACGGACACGGATATTGAAGCGGCCATCCTGTGGTAGACGCTTCTCCGAAATATCCAGACCCGACATGATTTTTAAACGCGATACCAATGCCGAGGCAACGCGTTTCTCTTTCATAATCTGTTCTTGTAATTCGCCATCAACACGCAAGCGAATACGCAACTGGCTCTCTTCGGGCTCGATATGAACGTCCGACGCCTTTACCTGAACGGCATCTTCAAACAGGCTCTGCAACAAGCGAACAACCGGAGCCTCTGACGTATCAGAGCTTGAAACAATGGCATTGATATCGAAGTCGCTGCTCTGTAATTCCCCCGCCAGTTCACCCGCAATGGAAGCCATCTGCTCCTGACGACGATAGACATTATCGAGAATAGAGAGCAGCTCATCTTCCTGAACAAACGCTGGCAGAACGGGCTTTTTAAGAATTTTCTGGAGATCATCAATAACCATCAGATCAGTCGGATCGGCCATACCGACCATCATTCCGCCCGGCTCTTCTGACAATAGCAGGCAGCGATATCGACGGGCCTGAGTTTCAGGCAACTGCTGTATCAGCGCATTATCGAGACGAAAACGCGACAGATCGATAAATGGATAACCAAAGTAATCAGAAAGAATAGAAAGCAATTTAACCTCTGAGACAAAACCGAGATCCGTAATCGCTTTACCCAATTTTTTTCCGGTGCGCTTCTGCTCTACCAGCGCCATCTGCAACTGTTTCTGATCGATTAACTGCTTCTCAAGTAGCAGATCGCCGACACGAACTTTACGACGTAATCTTGCTTCCATGTTTTACTCCAGCAGCCCTTGCTGATATTTCACCCAGTCTTGCTGTGGTTTACTCAGAGGGTAATTTTCGGTGAGGAACTCAAGGCTTTGTTGTGCTGCGGCGGTTGCGCCAGCGTCTATTTGTGCCTGAGTGCGGGCAATAGCCCACTGTGTATTACGCGGCTCCTGTTGTATCAGGCGCGAGTAGTATTCTGCGGCCGCCTGATACTGCCCAAACATATGCAGGCCCGGTGCAATCGTACTGAGCCAGGTGCGACTCTGATTCGTGGCGTATTTTTCGGACGCAGCAATAAACTCATCACGCATCCCCTGCTCCAGATAAATACGGGCCTGCAGTGCGGGATACTCAATCGCGGTTCCCAGCTTGATCGCCTCTTCTAACTGAGACAACGCGCGTTGCCAGTCGCCATTGCGATAGTAAGTTACCGCACGGATATAGAAATTCTCAGGGTCCAGACGTCGTGTCACACTCGCACTTGCTGCGTTAGCGTCTTTTGCAATGGAGGCTTCTGTGGAGTGGGCTTCTATGACGGAGACTTGCACGGATGCTGCTTCAGGCTCGTCGACCACCAGGGCTTCGGGAATTGAAGCTGGAGCCTCTGATCTGGCTTCAGCAGGTTGGACGACCGCGGCAGGTGGCGACTGTTCCTGAGCGGCTACCTCTTCAAGAAATACTGAATTACCTGCCACTTCAGGTTCTGGTGCAATGGCCAACGTAATTGTTTCGGGTTGCTGCATTTGCTGCGTCTCTCTGCCTGTGTCGCTTAAAGGCATCTCTGCTGGGCCAGACACTTCAGCAATGACGGGAACAACGGCTGGATTCGTTCCCGTTACAGGAATAACAGGTATAGAACTGCGATTAATTACAGACGGATCAGACTCAAAATACTGACTGAAATACAATACAAACACAGCAGCAAGAATAGAGATCACAAGTGCAGGCCATATCATCACACGATGGTTGTTCTCGTGATCGGCATAGCCAATAATTTCTCCGGGTGTGACTTCTCGCTGACCATCGAGATCTTTCAGAACCTGATGTATAAGACTCATAGTTCGCTCCTTATAGCCCGATAACGAGTTTCAGACGTTCATGCCATGCGATCGGTTGTTGAATACTTTCAGTGTCTGCTGCCGCCTTTTCTACATGCTGAGCATGGATGGCCTTACTGCCCTGACCGAAGGCCACCAGCAAGCATTTGGCGGCCAGAACATTGACCAGCCTCGGTGTACCACCGCTGCTGATCCATAAAAATCGAACGGCCCCCCGTGTAAACAGCGGCTCACCACGGTAGCCTGCGCAGACCAGTCGGTGATTCAGGTAATGACTGACACTCTCAGGCGTACGTAACGCTTCAATATGAGCGGACGTGGTGATGCGCTGGCGCAGTTGCCGGAAGCGTTGTTCACTCAGGATGTCGTCTAATTCAGGCTGACCGAAGAGAACGATCTGGACCAGTTTCTGACGTTCTGTTTCGAGGTTGGAAATGAGTCTTAATGCCTCCAGCGTTTCTGCTGGCAAACACTGGGCTTCGTCAATGACCAGGACCAGGCGCCGTCCTTCCTGAGCGATATTAAGAAGATAACGCTGAATATCCGCCCTCAGCTGGCTCAGTCTAGAGTGGCCAGATAATCCGAGTTCATCTCCGATTGCCAGCCAAAGTGCTGTGGGAGATAGCGTCGGATTAGGAATATAAGCAGTATCACTGTTAACTGATTCAAGGTGATTCAGAAGACGTCGACACAACAATGTTTTTCCAGTGCCGACTTCTCCAGTGACTTTGATAAAACCTTCACCGCCAGCCAGTGCATACTGAACGGCTTCAAATGCTTCGTCATGAGACTCAAGGCCGACGTAAAATCCGGTATCCGGCGTCAAAGAGAAAGGGGTGTCACTCAGTCCATAATGTGACTCGCAAGCTTGCTTGATCTCAGTAACATCCATCTCACCACTCCGGCAATAACACGCGAGAGTAACGGCTGTTGAGCTGCTCTATACGCTCCGCAGGTAACTGTGTACCGATAATTCGGGGCTGAATAAGAATGACCAGTTCACTCTGGACTGTCTCGCGGCGCGTCTGACGGAACAATGCACCCAGCACAGGAATATCTCCCAGTACCGGTACCTTGTGCACAACATCGTTTGACTTGTTCTGCATCAGTCCGCCAATAACAACGATCTGGCCTGAGCGGGCACGAACAATAGAATCTGTCTCGCGAACGGTACTGGCTGCGACCGGCAACGAATATTCATCATCGTTCAGCTGGATACGTTTCTGTTTTTCCTCGACTTCTGTCACGCTCGGATGAACGTGCAGGGTAATGTCTTCGTCATCACCAATCTGTGGGGTCACATCGAGAGCAATACCCGAGAAAAATGGCGTCAGCTCAATTTCAGGAGTATCCGAGGTGCCTGTTACCGTTGCCGTCGTTGTGCGGGTCACGTCGGTAACAAAATATTCGTCGTTACCGACTTTGATCACTGCTTTCTGATTATTGACGGTGGCGATACGTGGACTAGAAAGTACCTCGACATCACCTTGTGTTTCCAGAAGGCTCAGGGCACCGGCAAAGTTACCTGCATCGATATTGAGACTGAAAATACCAGCCAATTCATTCGGGTCATTTAAAGCAGTTGAGGTTTGTGTTGCCCAGACGTCATTCTTTCCCGTCTGTGCCGCAATCGTATTCCAGTTAATACCACTCTGGTAACCGTCACTGAGTGTGACTTCTACTATTTTTGCTTCGATCAGAACTTGCTTCTGTACAGTCAGCTCAGCCTGCTCCAGGTATTTCTGAACCTGAGTCAGTGTTCCAGGCATTGCACGAGCAATGACAAGGCCAGCATGCGCATCAACGACGACGGAGGCACCTTCCTCTGAAGCCATCATAAGAGACAGTGTCGAACGCAGGTCTTTCCAGAATTCAGAGCCGGTCAGTGTCTCTACTTCTGAGGAATTAGTCTGATTACCGTCGTACTCGCCGAACACAGAGGTCGCTGCTCCGCTGTTCTCTGCGTCAGAACTGGTCATACCACTACTGACCTTCATACCTGAACGGCCTGAACGCATGACATTTAGGTAGTTAATCGGAAATATGCGGGTTTGCGCAGCCTTAGGAAGAATCTGCACGCCATATCCAGATTCATTAAAGTCGTACCCGTAAATATCACGAACAGCCATCAGGGCTTCACGGACAGTTACGTCTTTAAGGTTTAAAGAGATTTTGCCGCTGACATCCGGATGAACAATCATATTCATCCCAGTACCTTCGACCAGGCTGTTGAAGAATGCCGGCGCAGGCACCTGATTGGCAGTGACATCAAAACGCTCTTCAGCTTTTTCTGGCAAGGCGATTTCTGGCATCAGGCTTTTCGGGTCCAGGCCAGCCAGCATAGGAGCATCTGCTTCGAGCAATTTCTTTGGTGCAGCTGGTCGCTCTGCTTTCTGATCTGTCTGCTTCTGCGTATAGGTCGTCGCGCATGACGCCATAAGCAGGCTGGCAACAATCACAGCAGCTCGGTCGAACCTTGTATTTCTAAATATTTTCACAGTCTGCATCCTACTTACCAGAATGTTTCGTATTACTAAGTAAAGACAGTGTTTTAAGTTTCTGCCTGTATTTCAGAACAACTTTGCCTGATGTAATTTTCACAACCCGGGCACCGGAAACGATATCGCCCTCTTTCACTAAGTTGCCGTTAATTACCGCAGACGCTCCGTTCTGACTCATTTTTATCTGTTGTAGCGTAAAGCTTGTTCTCTTTACTGCTGATTGCTCAACCGCTGCAGGAGCGAACTGTGGCGGCTTCATCGGATCACTGGCCGCCATCGCATTCAGGAAAAGTCCGCTCAGGCAAAGCGCCATAACGACTGATCTAATCACTGAGAATCTCCTCACGGGTACTGAGGGTAAAGACTTCAAGATAAAGCTCACCGCTGGGGTAGTTTTCAACCGTGTAGTCAAGCGACTGCCAGTAGAGTTTCCATGGCATCGAATCCAGACGTTGCAGATAACTCATCAGCGACGGGTAGTCAGCGGACATGCGAATTTTCATGCCATGGCGGTAAAGGTCGACGTCACTGTATTCAGAGCCGAGCGCGATGCTCTCGCCCTCACTATTCTCGAGACTGATCAGCTTGAGTCGGGTGTCCTGAGTCATCATCGATTCCAGTACCGATGGCATATTTTCAGGGGCGACCAGGGTATCGGTAAGACTCTGAATCCGCTCATCTACGACGTCTTTCTGACCCAGAACTTTTTCTATGTCATCGCGCACGGCGTCATTCGGGTCAAGCACAGGGGTACTGCGTAAACGCTGCAAATGAGCCTCCAGGCGCAAAGCGTTAGACTCAAGTTCGTTCGCTTGCTGGCGCTCATTCAGCGCCGTCGTCCAGATGGGAGCTGCGATAAAAAACAGAACGACAGCCGCAATGACGACATGCGCTGTGATCAGTACGAGCTTTCTCTCTCGGGCACTCAAGTCACGATACTTTTCCAGCCCTGAGACAATACGAGGGTCTTTCCACCAGATTATCTTCACAGGACATCCTCCCGTGCACGACGCATCAACTCGGCAGACGTCAGCGCCGCATTACGAGGCTCCGCCGGCTTTTCTTTTTCACGTGGACGGGTATCCAGCTTGAACGTCAACCAACGGCTATCTTCCTGTTTACGGACGTCAACGAAACGGAATGCCTGCTCAGAAAAACCGCTGCGTTTGAGAAGGTCAGAAACGTAACGAGAGATTTTCGCCGGATCATCGGTAAAGCCTGAGATATTGATGTGACGCCCCTCGTCGTAGAAGGCGAAACTCTTGAGCCAGACTCCTCGGACATCCTGATCCCCTAACTCTTTCACCATGGTGGTGAATGACGTGCTGCTGTCGAGTTCCTGTTGAGTCAGATAGCGCAGAATTCGCTGACTGCTTTCAAGATCTTCGCGGAGTTTGGCACGCTGGGCGACGAGAGCATCATCCAATTTGAGCGGCGGACGCTCACTTTCAATATTGGCAACCTGCTGCTCAACAATGGCCTGACGCTCCTGCATGCCTTCCAGACGGTGCCCCTGCCAGTACCAGTTGATCACCAGACCGAGAAGAACAACGACCGCAATGCCAACATGCAAGCCAGCACCAATCAGAATCATCTTCAGATCACCAGGGATCTTAGGAGGCTGGAACTCGTCCAGATAGAAATTGACCCGTTGTTTAATTTCCCAGCTCATAGCTAAGCGCCCCTCCGAGTGCAACGGCCAGAGACGCCGTGAGTGGGCGGTCATCTTCCTGACGGTTAAAGGAGCTTTCCAGCGACATCAGGCGGACGGGCGTATTCACACGCTCCTCAAGTTCACCCAAGGCATCGGTCACATCGACAAGATCAGACTTCAGCATCCACAACTGAGAAACTGCACCCAGCCCCAGCTGACTTTCGAAATAGTCCATCGAGCGTTGCAGCTCAAGGGCAAGCACATCAATGCGGCTGTTTGGCTGCATACTCAACCCACCCTCTTCGACATTAAGCGAACTGAGGCCCAGATCGTCGGTTCCCAGAGAAATCTGACGAGTGAAGTAGAGTGCTCCGTCACGGTAGAGATAAATGACACCGCTATTACCTTCGAGGCGCACGACAGCGACGCTGTCCTCGGGCTCAATACTTGCCAGAAGATTCAGAACCGCCAACTCGTTGATAATGATCTGCTCTAACTGCAGATTGCTGTCACGGCAGAATTCAACGATCTCCTGCAGATATGCCCTGTCGGTAATCGCGGCAAACGCCATGCTCATTCGCCCACGATACGCATCGCCGGGAAGAGGAAATGCCTGCAACACCTTATCGGCGGCAGGCGCTCCGACCAGCTCGTCGATACGAAAGCTCAGCGCATCTGTCAGCTCTTCCGGTGCAACTGGGGGTGCATCCACTAGCTGCAAGTCATAGCGTTCGCTATCCATGCAGACCACGGTCGGCGAACCTGCTAACCCCTGAGCTTCGATCCATTCGGACAATTCAGCAAAGCCTGACTCATCAGCCTCTGCGATATAGCTGGAGACGACCCCACGCTGAGTGCGGTGTACTGCCCAGGCACGACCATGATTGATCTCTATTCCCAGACATCCCTGCGCGGTTCGACGTTGTTTCAGCCACGGCAGCTGCATGGCAACCCTCACACAAATTCAACTTACTGAATCTGAGTGTAGACCATGGTGGGAAAAGCGATGGTCTGAGACGACACGCCTGACTATAATGACCCCGAGCCGACCCAGAAAGTGGCCCAAAGCAATAAGATTTCTATTTTAGTGCGTCGAGTGCACCACCCCTACTTCCGGATATCCAGCGTGTTTCATATCGTTCTTTTCGAGCCAGAGATTCCACCCAACACGGGCAATATCATTCGTCTGTGCGCTAACACAGGCTGTCATCTGCACCTTATTGAGCCCCTGGGCTTTGACATGGAAGAGAAAGCATTGCGCCGGGCGGGTCTGGATTACAGCGAGTGGGCGAGCGTGGAGATACACAAAGACTACGAAGCGTTTGTTGATTGCGAACATCCACAACGCCTCTTCGCTCTGACTACAAAAGGTAAGACCCGTCATTCTGATGTTGCTTTCACCAAGGGGGATTATCTGATGTTCGGGCCAGAAACCCGAGGCCTGCCCGAGGATGTAAGGCTGACGATTCCAGAAAAAGACTGGCTGCGTCTGCCCATGCTGTCACACAGCCGCAGTATGAACCTGTCGAATGCCGTTGCAGTCATGGTCTATGAGGCCTGGCGCCAGCTTGGCTATGAGGGTGGACAATAAGCCAGAAGTGAGAGTCTTACAGATACAAAAACGCCCCGATCTTCGGGGCGTTTTTGTTGAAGCAGCATTATTAATGCGTTGGCTGTTCGCCAGCCTGCTGGGCCTGTGCTTCTTTAACACGCTGCTGATACAGGGCGTCAAAGTTGATCGGCGCCAGCATCAGCGCAGGGAAACCGCCTTTGACAACCAGGTTATCGACGTTTTCGCGCAGATACGGGAACAGAATATTAGGGCACATAGCACCCAGCATCGGGCCCATCTGCTGTTCTGGAATATTCGCCACAACGAAGAGGCCACACTGTACCAGTTCAACCAGAAACGCGGTGTCGCCGTCGTTCTTTGCAGTCACAGTCACTTTTACAGTAACTTCGTAGTGCTGTTCATCGACTTTGCGACCATTGGTATTCAGGTCGAGCTTTACTTCAGGCTTCCACGGCTTGGTAAATGCCACTGGAGAGTTAGGTGCTTCGAATGACACGTCTTTGGTGTAGATACGCTGAAGAGCGAACTGCGCCTGTTCTTTATTTTCGGCCATTGGTTGGTTCCTTATCAGATTTAATTCTTAACGACTGGCAGATTCTGGCTGTTCCATTCCATCATGCCGCCTTTCATACGTACAGCGTTGAAGCCTTTTTCACGCAGCATTTTACCCGCCATGCTGACGGTCTGGCCTGTTTTGCACACCAGTACAATCGGACGCTCGCGTTCTTTATCCAACTCATTCATGCGCTGAGCAAGGCTTGCATACGGAATGTTGACCGCGTTCACAAGGTGACCTGCTTTGAAGTCAGCCTTGTCGCGGATGTCCAGAACCAATGCGTTCTGGCGGTTGATCATAGTCGTCGCTTCAGCGGTGGACACAGTCTGCCCGTTGCGGCGGTTGTTATCCCAGAGCAAAGCGATCAGAAACGCTGCCCAGATACCTACCAGCCACCAGTGATTTACGACAAATTCAATGTACTGATCCATTAGCCTGTCTACTGTCTTTCAATATGGAGGCCGGAGTATACCGTCACTGGCGCTGTGCCTCCACCGCCGACGCATTGTCATTCCTGTATATGACAATTATTCGCGGGCGCTTTGTTCAGTGTCGCACGGGGGTAAGGTATACTGCCGTTTTGCTGTAATTCTGAGTGTACGGACATGACCACGCGACCAAAACCGACCGCCCTGATTATTCTTGATGGCTGGGGCTACCGCGAAGAAACCGCGAACAACGCCATTGCCAATGCGAATACCCCAACCTGGGATCGCCTTCTGAATGAATACCCGAATGCTCTGATTCAGACCTCAGGCGAGGCCGTTGGCCTGCCGGATGGCCAGATGGGTAACTCTGAGGTTGGCCACATGAACCTCGGTGCTGGTCGCATCGTGTATCAGAACTACACTCGCATCAACAAAACTATCCGCGATGGCGAGCTGACCAGTAACGCAGCTCTCGCAGCGGCGATGGACAAAGCGGCAGAGACAGGCAAGGCCGTGCATCTGCTTGGTCTGCTATCGCCGGGCGGTGTTCACAGTCACGAAGATCACCTGATTGCCCTGCTTGATATGGCCAAAGAGAAAGGTGTCAGCAAGGTCTGCATCCACGCGATTCTCGACGGCCGCGATATGCCACCACGCTCAGCCGAACCGTCGCTCAGCAAAATTGAAGCGCATTGCGCGACACTCGGTAACGCCGCCATTGCGACTGTGATTGGTCGCTTCTACTCGATGGACCGTGATAACCGCTGGGACCGTGTCGAGCAAGGCTATAACGCCATGACACTAGGTCAGGCCGAATTCTCAGCACCAACAGGTGTTGATGCGTTGAAAGCCGCTTACGAGCGTGACGAAAACGACGAGTTTGTTAAAGCCACTGTGATTGGCGACCAGCCGGGCAAAGTGGAAGACGGCGATGCCATCATCTGCTTTAACTTCCGCCCAGACCGCGCCCGTGAAATCACCCGCGCGTTTGTCGAAGGTGATGAATTCAAAGGCTTTGAGCGCCAGGCTCACCCGGCCCTGTGCGACTACGTCATGATGACGGAGTACGCCGCTGACATTCCAGCCAGCTGTGCTTTTCCGCCGGAAAAGCTGGTCAATGGCATTGGCGAATACATTTCTGACAAAGGCATGAAGCAACTGCGTATTGCTGAAACAGAAAAATACGCCCACGTGACCTTCTTCTTCTCAGGCGGTCGCGAGCAGGAGTACGACGGCGAAACCCGCATTCTGGTGAAGTCACCAGATGTTGCCACTTACGACCTGCAACCTGAAATGAGCGCACCGGAAGTCACCGAAAAACTGGTAGACGCCATTAAAAATGGGGGTTACGACCTGATCGTCTGTAACTATGCAAACGGCGACATGGTCGGTCACACCGGTGTCTACGACGCTGCTGTTAAAGCCGCGGAATGCATTGATGACTGCCTGCAGAAAGTAACTGACGCGATTCTGGAAGTGGGTGGCGAGTGCCTGATTACTGCCGACCACGGCAATGCCGAGCAGATGTTGGATGAAAATGGCCAGGCGATGACTCAGCACACCACCGGCCCAGTGAATCTGATTCACGTCCACAACCGTGCCGAAGGTGGCCTGAACACCGGACGCCTGTGTGACGTATCACCTACCCTTCTTGATATTATGGGCGTCGAACAACCGGCTGAAATGACCGGTGTTTCGCTACTGACCAGGTAATCCAGACTTACGACCTCATGCTACGTTCTGTTGTTGTCATCCTGACTATGATCATCAGCCTGACCGTTCAGGCTGATGACCAGGCGCGTCTGGATCAGATCAAAGCCGAAATCAAAAAGCTGCAAAGTTGGCTCACTGAAGCCCGTGAAGAGCATGATGAGCTGCAACAACGCCTGCGCAAATCCGATCAGGAAATTGCCGCGCAGATCAAAGAGATAGAAGCTACCCGCGCTCGTTTGCGTGAGGAGCAGATTCGCCTAAAAAAGCTTCAGGCGGAGCAGGCCCAGGTTCGTCAGCTCCGTAACCGCCATCAGAAACTATTAAGTGAACAGATACGCCTTGCCCGACAGATGGGTGATGAGGCAGCCATACGCTTCTGGCTCGCTCAGGACGATCCAGCCCAGAACCAACGAATGACCCGCTATTTCGGTTATTTCAACCGTGCCCGCCTTGAAAACCTCAGTAACACCATCGCCGAACTGAACCGGTTGGATAACCTCGAAGTCCTGATCGCAGAGCAGGAAGCTCAGTTACGCGAGAGTGATGCGCGCCTGACGCGGGAAAACAAACAACTCGAGACGCGCCGCGCAGAGCAACAGACTCTGCTCGCTAAGCTTGATCGCCAGATGAGCAGCGAAAGTGAACGTCTGAAACAGCGAGAAGCTGACCGAAAACGCCTCGAATCCCTGCTGGCCGAAGTTGAAACACTGGTCAGTAACAGCCCGCGACATAACGATGAAGTGCCGTTCCGTAAGATGCGCGGCAAGCTCCCCCGACCACTTGCCGGCCCTGTGCTCGCTGCATTTGGCAACCGCAATGGCCCCAATGCACGTTGGGAAGGCTGGAAGATAGGCACACGGGAAGGCGCAGACATCCGCGCGATACATCATGGCCGGGTTGTATTTTCTGAATGGCTCCGGGGCTTTGGTCTGCTGTTAATTCTTGACCACGGCGATGGCTACCTCAGCCTTTATGCTCACAATCAGACTCTGCTCAGGGACGTTGGCAGCTGGGTAAATGGTGGTGAAATTATTGCGACCGCCGGGAAAAGCGGCGGACAACAGAGCGCCGCCCTCTACTTTGAGATTCGTCATAAAGGTCAACCGCAAGACCCGGCGGCCTGGCTGAAGCGCGGATAAAACGACCAGATTAAGAAGAAAAACGCCTCTGAACAGGCCATTCTTAACAGCCAGACAGTTTTGTGCCATGCTTGCGGCACGTTATACAGAGCGAGTGAACATGCTAAGGAAACATCTGCTCCGCCCCTTGATTGCCAGTGCAGTCATCGTTATGCCGTTATCAGGTATCGCTGAAGAGACCGCAGTAGATATCACAGAGGATCAGTCGGCGATTGAAAGCAGCCCGCAAATCCAGCAGGAACTGCCCCTTCAGGATCTTCGCACGTTCACCGAAATATTCGAACGCATCCGCAGCTCGTACGTTGAAGAGATCGATGACAAGACGCTTTTCAACAATGCCATTAAAGGCATGCTCAATTCTCTCGATCCGCACTCCGCCTACCTTCAGGAGGAAGACTTCTCCGACCTCCAGGAAAATACCTCAGGCAAGTTCGGCGGCCTTGGTATTGAAGTCGGCATGGAGAACGGCCTGGTTCGTGTCATTACACCGATCGACGATACCCCGGCACAACGTGCAGGCATACGCGCTGGCGACCTGATCGTCAGCCTCGATGGCGAGCCCGTGATGGGCTTATCACTGAGCGATGCCGTTGAACTCATGCGCGGCGAACCCGGTACGCCGATTACGTTAGAAGTACGCCGCAAAGGTGAAGCCGAACTTCTCAGTTTCACGATTGAACGCGCAGAAATCAAAGTGGCCAGCGTCCGTACCGAAATGCTCGACGGCGAAATAGGCTATGTCCGCCTGACGCAATTTCAGGAAAACACCGGCATTGAACTTCAGGAAGCGCTGCGCGCCTGGCAAAACGATTCTGACCTCAATGGCCTGATTCTGGATATGCGTAACAATCCGGGCGGAGTACTCCAGGCCGCAGTTGTTGTCGTCGATACCTTTATTTCAGAAGGCCTGATCGTCTACACCGAAGGGCGCTCGCCTATGTCAGATGTCCGCTACGAAGCGCGCAAAGACACTCTAGTGCCAGACATCCCTATTGTTGTGCTAATTAACGGTGGTTCTGCCTCAGCGTCAGAAATTGTCGCTGGTGCTTTACAGGATCACAGCCGTGCCGTCATCGTGGGAACTCAATCGTTCGGCAAAGGCTCCGTTCAGACGGTTCTGCCAGTCTCAGAGACCGCTGCGGTCAAACTGACCACAGCCCGCTACTTTACACCGGACGGCCGCTCTATTCAGGCGCAGGGTATCGTGCCGGATATCGTCGTCGAACAAAGCGAAGTGACGCCAAGTGAACAACAGTACTACAAAGAGTCTGATTTACCCGGGCACCTTGAAAACCCTGACGGCGAAGTCACTTCAAAGAACAGCAAAGAGAGCCAGAAAGAAAATAAAAGCGATGACCTGATTCGTCGTGATTTTCAGCTCTATGAAGCACACACATTGCTCCGTGGTGTCACCATCCTTAGCCCAAAAAAAACCAAAAGCAGTACGACTGCTGAATAAGGATGGTCCGCGCGGTGAGAAACATCATTAAAAAGCCACTAGCTGCGCTTTTACTGACTCTCACCGCGTTTATTGCCTCACCGGCACTCGCCACTCCTACACTGATTATTATCATTGATGACGTTGGTAATAACGGTCCGTTAGGCGACCGTGCCGTCGCACTTCCTGGCCCGGTGACACTGGCGTTTCTCCCTCACACGCCACATGCAGCGCGTCTTGCTCGCATAGCCGCAGAAAATAATAAAGGGATCATGCTTCATGCCCCTATGGCTAACGCCACAGGAGCAGCTTTAGGGCCGGGCGCCCTGACACAAGAGATGACACCTGAAGAACTGCAGCAAACACTGGCGGAAAGTCTGGACTCAATTCCCCATGTGCAAGGCGTGAATAACCACATGGGCAGTGTTCTTACCGCCGACCAGACTGCTATGAACAGTATTATGAAGGTGGTACGGCAGCGTGGACTCTATTTTATCGACAGCCTCACTAATCCCTTGAGCGTGGCTGAGAGTGAAGCTCTGCAAGCGGGAATACCAACAGACCGACGCGATGTTTTTCTCGATAATGACCGCAGTCTTGACGGCCTTTTTGCTCAGTTTCAGCGCGCTATGAAAGTCGCTGAACGCAAAGGCAGCGCTATTTTAATTGGCCACCCCTACCCGGAAACGCTCGATTTTCTCGAAGTTGTCCTGCCCGAACTGATCGCCTCCGACGAAGTCATTATTACCCGCGCAGATCAACATCTTCAGGAAGAAGCGTGGTTGAACTCTGTTCACACAGCCGATAAAGCTGAGCTGAAATCCAGACTCGAGCTGCGGTTGCCTCTGCCAGTAAAGAACAAGGCAGAGGCTCAACTTAGCAACCTTAGTTATCAGAACTGATAACCCATCCCAAGGTTGAAACCGCTGCCTGAATTAATATCACCACGGCTTTCAGCGTCGTCATTCTGCATCTGAACATCCGCCTTAAATACAACGTCAGGATGCGGATAATAATTCACCCCAAAATCAGTCTGAGCGGCGTTATCGTCTTCTTCCTGAGACCAGTTACTCTGACGAGCAAAAACGCCCCACTTTTCGCCTAAGCGCTGCGAGACCTCAACATAGCCGCCATACTGTTCGGACTTGCCTGCTGCTTCGGCGGCATCGCCTGCAAGGTCCCAACGGGCATACAGCGCCGTAAAGGTTGTGTCTTTAAGGGTGTAAATCACGTGACCGCCCAACAGTAATGCAGAATCGGCATAGGACTCCTCGGCACTCTGATCAAGGTCTGGCTGGTACTGGGTATAACCCGCAACTTCGAGGCCCGTAATACCACGGTAACGTAAGCGAGCCGTGATAGCAGGATCAAATACCGACGCATACGACGACTTCTGTTTGCCCGCTTTCAGATCAAAGGGATCTGCGGCGTCGTTGGTGGTCGGATCTTCGGTTTTAAATCCTTCAGTAATCAGGACATCGTAGCTCAGGCCGTTATCGAGCGTATCTGACAGTGAGATACCCGCACTGTACCAGGTGGATGGAATAACCGTGGTCTCGATAATCGGACGCTCTGTTCCGTAAAACGTCGGTGGCTCATGTGTTTCATTGACAATACCGAGCGGCATCAACATAACACCGGTACGGAACTGGGCGCCATTGAGAACATCCATTTCGATATAGGCCTGCTCAATTTCTACCGCACCATACTGACTGCCACCACTGACCAGAGTGTGCTCAACTTCAAACTCAGAAACAAAGCGGATCGAGTCTGAATAATCGTAACCTACGAACAGCACCAGTCGATGCAGATCAATCTGACGCTTATCTTCGTCGTCGGTACTCAGATTGTTGTAGTGCAGCTCGCCATAACCGCCAAGGTGAACCTGCTTCGTCGACTCCTGAGCCAGGCTTTCATCCATAGTATCCGCGAGCGCACCCAGCCTCTCATTTAACATAGACTCAAGCTCAGAGATACGCTGTTCAAGCTCTGCGCGCGAGACCGGCTCATCTGCTGCTTCCTGCGCCGATACGTTCCCAACCGCGAGTGAACAAATAGCGAGCGACAGCGTTGCCAGCATCGGATTACAAAAATGCCCGTGTTTTTTCGTGTTCGTTTTCATTGTGTATGTCCTGTATCTGATCCTGTTGAGGGCACTATTTATTAATCGCCATCACTGAAATTAATACCCAGTTCTACGGCCAGGGCATCGGGAATTTCTCGTTTAAAGTTGCCATCCAATAGTCCGGCTGCGGTATAAAAATCGAGATTGCTCTGATCAATAACCGCTTCGTAGACTCGTTCAAAATTATCCCGCACGCTCAGTAACGCGGACTCTTCCTGGGCCGCCAGCATAAGAGAGGCAAGCGTGACAACTGAATCACCACCACCTTCAATAATGACCTCAGTCGCTTCCATTGTTGCCTGCATCAGTGCCCAACTGGTGCCGGATATCTGGCCAGCCTGATCAGCCACTGTTCTCTGCTTCAGATAGTTGAGATGTTCTTGTGCACTGGTCAGAAGCAGAGTCAGTGGCGCCGAGCCATCATCCGTCGCGCCACGAAGAAAGCGCTCGCGGTAAGCTTCACCCGAGCTCTGATAGTCACTGATCCAGCCTTGGAAAAAGTCATTGGCATAGTTCGCCTGCAAACGGGCCAGCCCCTCCAGAACGTCACAACGTCGGGGCTCTGTAATAAAACCGGCAACGATGTCTGAATCAGTTGTGCTTTCAGAGGCGTCTTCAAACAGAGCGACTTCTAAGGCCAGCAGGCCTACTTTAGTAAAACTCAGCCCCTCAAAGTACGCGTCGTTTAATGTTTCACTGCCAGAGGCTGACTCATTGATTTCTGTACGCACGGTTGAGATGTAGTCATTACCGCGCTGACGCAACGAATCAATATACAGATACCCTGGCGTCAGCAGGTTATCGTCCGGCGGTCCAAACAGAAACGGGAGTACGCGATACCAGCTGACACTGCTTTGTTGCCAGGCCGTCTGAGCCTGTTCGAGCCTTTCTATATCGGGGTCTTCGCAAAAACTAACGGTGGCAGACACCAGCGCATCAGCGTCAACAGCGAAAGCTTCTGTATTAGGAATCACTGTCTCATCGACAATGCGTGTCAGTGCGGTATTTAGCGTGTCATCAGTCAGAATGAGCGGATCATTTTTACGCTCACCACCACAGGCTGTGAGCGCTCCAGCCAGTAATATCGCGACTGCAATTCTGACATTATTTTTACGGTATCCGTCATCATTAGGGACGCAGCTGGGTAATGCTTCTGGCTTATTCAAAGTTGGTCAGCCTTTTCGGATTATCACAGGTTGAGATAAATGGTTATCGAAACGCAGATCTGAATAACTCTGACGCAACGATGTATTTTCTTGTTGGGATACGGGATCAATAAATCGCAATTCGCCCGCTGAATTACTCAGCACAAAACAATCATTTAATTCGCTGACGGACACACCGCACACATCGTGCATCTGAAAGTACCCCAGTAAAGTCTGCGAACTCACATGCCAGAAAACAGCGAAATTCCCTTTCGGAGTCGTCATACAGGCAACATCCGTCGAAGCATGTACCGCAACGCTGCCCATATAGTCATGGGCTCCCAACCACAGATTGTCCGGGGCAGGTAAGTAACTGAAATCTCCCTCGGGAGTCAGCACCGCGGCTAATGGCCGCGGATCGCTATCGGTCAACGCCTGACGCTGCACCTGCAAAGCGGCAACCACACTGCCCTCCTTGTTGATGGCAAGATGACGGATGCTTGCTTTCAGCTCCGTCAGGGTGTGGCGCTGACTGATTTCTCCAGTAGTTCTGTCGATGATCACCAGTGACGAACTCATCTCTGTGGCGTCGTTACTTCGCCCATCCTGTCCCGGAAAACGACCACCGTTAGCAACGACAAGGTGTATTCCGTCAGGCATCAGCAGCACTTCATGGGGCTCGGGGTCGCCCGTTTCAAACTCACGTAATTGAACGAAGCTTCTGGCATCACGAACACTGATCATGCCTTTGCCGTGATCAGGGTGGCCGGGAGAAAATATCGTTTGTGTCACGTATATTTCTGAGCCATCTTCACTGTAACAGGCGTGGCCCTGAAACTGACGTTCAGGGAGCGCGTAAAAGCGCGATAATTCTTCGCCAGTCGCTAGGTCAAAAATAATTCCCTCACTGCCCGGGCGGCGAGCCATCATCAGTATCGAATGGCTATTTTTATCTGTAGGATTCAGGCACACCCCGTGACCGCGAAATGCCGTTTGCTCAAGGGCGGACGTTTGATTGCGGGATACAGAAGCAAATCCGGTCTGATCCTCAGATAGAACTGCTGAGCCCCAATATTCACTCTCCATCACCGAAGAGGAATAACCCAAAGCAAGGCCATGCAAAGGTAAAAGAACCGTACTGCCGAACACGCCTGATTTCAGGATCTGCCTTCTCGTCATCATGTCAGACGTCGCCATTCAGAGCGCCTCCACAAAGGCGATCAGTTGTCGCCGGGTATCTGCAGACATAGCCTCAAAAAGAGCCCGCGCTTTAGCTGCTTCTCCACCGTGCCAAAGAATCGCTTCTTCAACGCTACGGGCTCGCCCGTCGTGCAGTAGTGAAAGGTCTGCCCCCACGGTTTTCTGAAGCCCAATCCCCCACAAAGGCGCCGTTCGCCACTCAGAGCCCGTCGCCTGGAAGTCTGGTCGCTCATCAGCGAGCAAAGGCCCCATATCGTGCAAAAGAAAATCGCTGTATGGCCAGATGCGTTGATTTGCCAGATGCGCGGCCGGTGCGTTCTCTGCAGTAATAAAAGAGGGTTGATGACATTGCTGACAGCCAGCGATATTAAAAGCTTCCTGACCTGCATTAAGGTCTTCTGTCAGCCGAGCCGCCGGTGTCCCCGTATGGCGGAGAAATTCGACAACCAGATGTAACAGGTCTTCAGGAATTTCAAAGCCATCAGCGTTATTTCCATTGGGCTGCTGTTGGCATAACGACTGAACAGATGTGCAAGGTTGCACAGGAAATAAAGGATTCGAAATACCGATATCATCAGCGAATGCTGCCGCAACCGTCACTTCCAGGTCCGGGCGGTTCGCTTTCCAGCCGAAACGACCAGGAACCGTCGCCTGCTCAGAAACACTCCAGACCTGATTCACCCGGCCGGAAATACCGTCTCGATTCTCATCAGCGGGGTCTGCAAGAGCATCAATATCGGCTTGCTTAATAGCCGCGATCAGTCCGGTACCAAACATCCCTGGTGCCTGGCGCAGGCTGAACAGAGTATCAGGATGCAGTTCCCCATAGCTCAGCTGGCGTAAATCCAGTTCGGGTTCACGTAATTCTACGACACGACCATCTGGATACGTATGCGAGTGGTACTGCCAGTTAATTCTCAGATCAGCTTCAGGCTTAAGATCGTCCGGACCGGGGGGCAAGCCCAGCTGCGACATCAATCCCGTCGCCTGTGTCTGAATCTGCTGACCATAACCAGGCTCGGGCACAGAACCGAGTTTCTGTTCCTCACCGGGAATACTCAAACGAACAAAGGCGGTAAAAACAGCTTCGCTATTGTCGTCAGGTAATGTCCCCCGACCACCCTCAATATGGCAACCCAGACAACTGCGGGCATTAAACAATGGCCCAAGGCCATCACGGGCCGTCGTACTCGTCGGTGCTTTTACCCATGGCTGGTGCGCTAATGCACGCCCCGCATAAAAGTCCGCTTTCTGCGCGTCATTGAGGGCCGGTGCAGGTAAGTCAAAACGTGTCAGGTGACTCGTCACATAAGTTGATTCGCCACCCGTTGCAATCTGTTGATGCAATGTTTTGCTGTTGTCACAACCACCGCAGAGGCCCAAAGAAACGAGCCCTGAGACACCGGCTGCTAACGCAAAAAGCCGGCGAAACGCCGGCTTTTTATCAACCACGGCAGACTTACTCGTCACAGCTCGCAGTTGGGTCTTCGGTATCACAGGCCGACGCTTCAGGGTCGACAATAACAGCTCCGTCGATGCCAGCTTTTTCAGCAATGTCTGCGATCAGTGCAGACTGAGCGTTCAGGGCGATAATGGCCTGAGCCACAGCGCTACTGACTTCAGCATTCTCTTCCATGATCTGAACATCGAATGGAGAGCCCGCACGTGCCTGGGTATCAATGGCAACGTATTGAGTTTCAGTCGCCGACAGAGCAACGGCAATGTCCGCCGCCAGTTCAGCTTCGCCAGAATCTTTCAGCCAGTCATCAATGCCATAACCATTCACTGCGTTAGTGGTCACGTCATCAACGCCGTTCAGTGTGCTGTCATAACCGGCGTATTTCCCGTAGTAGCTGTTTGAAACGCCTTCAGCGTTCAGCCAGATATCACGGTGCGTGTTGTCAGAAAAGCACGAGTGTTCGTCTTCCTGAGAGTTCGCAGAGAAAGCGATCTGCATACGCTCACCCGCCAGTTCACCTTCAGACAGGGTACCCATACCCGTCAGAATTTCAGTCAGCTTCTGCTTCGCCTGAGCTTCGTTAGTGACTGTGGTAAATGCAGTACGATAAGTGGCACCCGGTGCCCAACCATCACGTACAGATTCGAGATCCGCGATCAGCTTATCAACAGCAACCTCGAGGAATTTGTGGCGACGGTGAGATTCGACAGTAAAGTCGTAAGCTGCATCGACATTTTCGTTCCCAGATGCTGCTTCTGCATCGTAGCTCGGCTGGAATTCTTCAATCGGGCGATCACCGCCGGCCGCGTAGAAAGAGTTATCTTCATCGGCATCTTCCTCATCGAGTACTTTCACTGCATCACCACGATCAGTACCGTCAGTAGTCTCTCCGTTATCGTTGAGATCCTGGCCCCAGAGCAGGAACTCAATCGCATGGTAGCCGGAAATCACATCATGCTCATCTTCAGCCGTCGCGCTTAACTCAAGAAGTGCTGTGTTAATCTCAATATCCGTGCGCGAAATAATATTGTCAGAATCATCATAATCTTCGGCCGTGATCTCGTAGAGTGTTCCATCGTCAGTAACGTTTTCGTCACCAACGCGGCCATTGGTGCCTGACACTTCGTTATCGGTTACGCCAATCTCGCTTGTGCCAAAATCCGCGCTGATGTTCATTTCTGAATCAAGAACTATTACATCATCAATCAGCGCTTCACCCAGAGGCCAGGCATTAATCGCTCCTTCTGGGCCATCTTCACTGCTGTAATCGGTAGAATCAATCGGGCTGTTACGGAAACGGTAAACCTCAGTCTGACCATATGGCTCACGCGCCACCAGCCAGGCGCGCTTCGCTGCCTGCAGGTTCGCTTCGCTTGGATTAGCACGGAAATCAGCCAACGCAGCTTTCAGCGCCTGAGCAGTCGTGACAGAGTCAGAATACGCGGCGTATGCGATATCGGCATTGGTCTCAAGCACCTTACCTACGTTCTCGAGGTTCAGGATATCTTCCGTGCTGCTGCTATTACTGCCACCGCAGGCGGCCAGTGTGAATCCGGCTGCGACAACGATCGCCAGTCGAGAAAGCTTCATATATTACTCCATCATCAGAGAGCCACTGAGGGCTTAAAAAGTGAGGTCACATTAAACTCAATGCGAATTACTTTCAATACCAAATGTAAGCTAATGTCATGATTTAAATCACGATCATCTGCTACTATCGCGTTATGCTCAACAACTGACCCGAATAGTCGTATTTTTTTATGGTGTGTACATGGTGTGGAATATGAAGCTCAGCCTGCTCGCTGTGACGGTTTTCTTATCGGCAGGCCTGACGGCCTGTGGCGGCGGCAGTGGTGGTTCAGACTCCGCTTCAGCCAGTGACCTTGAGAGCAAGACGATAGACCTGGGTGAATCCCTGTTTCACGATACCAACCTATCTCTGGACCGCACACAGTCCTGCGCGACCTGCCATGATCCTGACCATGCGTTTACAGAACCTTCGACCAACGACGGCGGCAACGTTCGCGCTGCCTCATTAGGTGATGATGGCGTTTCTCTCGGTGACAGAAATACCCCAACGGCACTTTACTCTGCCAGTATCCCTGAGTTCAGCTTCGGCACGCACCGTCGTTTTAACAGCCCGCAGGCAGACTATGTGGGCTACATAGGTGGCCAGTTCTGGGATGGTCGTGCAACGACACTGGAAGATCAGGCCGGCGGCCCGCCTCTGAATCCTGTCGAGATGAACATGCCAGACAAGGCGACCGTCGTCGCGCGTCTGCGTGAAAACACCGGCTACGAAGAAGCCTTTACCGAACTGTACGGCACCAATATTTTTGATGATGTGGACGCAGCCTACAGCGCGATGACGCAGGCGATTGCTGCCTTTGAGCGCAGCCCCGTGATGTCGCCCTTCAATTCAAAATACGACAAATTCATCCGCGGCGAATACCAATACAGCCCAGTGTCCAAAGCAGCGCTGGGCAAAGCTCGCTTTTTCTCGCAGCAATTTACCAACTGCGCAACCTGCCATCAGCTTCGCCCCAATGGCAATAGTGGCGAGACATTCAGCAATTACGAATTTCACAATATTGGCGTCCCGGTGAATACCGAACTCCGCACAGCGAACGGCAGCGAAGATGGCTTTACCGATACAGGCCTCGCTGCCATTGACGCTGTTTCAGACGAGACTGATACAAGTGGGCTTGAAGGGAAGTTCCGGGTACCAACGTTACGCAACGTCGGCGTCACGGCGCCCTACATGCACAATGGGGTGTTTCAGTCGCTGGATACCGTCATCCGCTTTTACGACCGCCACCTGACAAACTCAACTAACGGCATAAACCCGGAAACCGGGATTGCCTGGGCGGCACCAGAAGTCGGCGAGAACATCAGTTTTACAGAACTGCGTCAGGGTACGGCACTGAGTGAAAACGATATCGAAGGACTGGTCTGCTTCCTTTATAGCCTGACCGATGAGCAGTACGAACACCTGCTTCCCGAAGATGCCGCTGAATGTGGACTCTGATTACCAGAGCCCACATTCAGCAACTATTATAGCCAGCGTATTTTACGGAACAGCGCCAGCAGCCCCACAGCAATTGAGCCCATGGCCGCTAATAAAATAAAGTAGCCATTTTCTATTTTAAGCTCGGGAATGTATTCAAAGTTCATCCCGTAGAGGCCCGCCAGAAAGCCGAGAGGCACAAATATCGCAGTAATGACTGTGAGCACCTGCATCGTACGGTTCAGCTGATGTGAAGCAATAGAAATATAACCATCAATTAAATCACCGCTGATGCTGTAGAAAATTTCCGCAAGCGTATAGAGACGGTCAAAACGATCGTGAAGGTCTGTGATCGCGTGCCCCATCGGGTCGTCTTTATAATTCAGGGCCAGATACTCATCACTGCGCAATTCATCGGTAATATTGCGGTGATAATTAAACAAGCGCCGCAGTTTTACCAGGCGAGTACGGTAGGTCACCAGCTCACGCATCAGGTCGTCATTACCGTCGTCTAGCAGAGCATCTTCGATATCGCTCAGGCGCTCTTCGAACTCAAGCAACGCATCAAGATACAGCCCCGCCGACGTATGCATAATTCGCAGAGCAAGAAACCCCGGGCCTTGCTTAAGTAACTTTGAGCCCTGTTCAGAAAACAATTTTTCAATACTGACCGCAGGTTTTGGGTGACGGGTAACAAGGAAATTCTCACCGACAAAAAATGCGATGTTCTGCGAGTCATGCACCAACTCCGAGTTAAAGCTGGCAATGCCCCGATACAGTACAAAAGTGAAATCATCGAACTCTTCGAGTTTAGGCGGGTGACGATCACGCTGAGCATCCTGTACTGCCAGAGTATGCAGACCCAGGTTCTCTAGTAATTTGCGCTCACCGGACGTATCTTCTTCCTGGATATCAAGCCAGAACTTACCCTCACGGTTACGCTGCCACTCAATCAGCAATTCAGAACCACCAGTACGGATAGAACCGTCGCTACTTTCGAGCATACATCTGATCATAGTATTTCCTGTCGTTATTCTGCCGGTCAGAACAGTCGGTGTTGCTGGCCGGCTTCCTGATCAAAATTATGGCCAGTAAACTGAAAGATAGAGTCAGCTACTGGTTTAAGTTGTTTTTCCAGATAGTGGTCATAGTCGATGGCCGACTGTTGCACCTCTACTGGCTCTGGCCCGTTCACTGTCATGACGTAACTGATCCACCCTCCCCTGTCCTGATATCTGGGGGGACGTTTCTGGGTCTCCAGCCAACGATCCATCACCGCCGCGGCTTTCGCATGGGGCGGCCTGCTTTTCTGGTAGTGAGGTAATGGTCGTCGCAAGCGCTTACGATATATCAGCATGTCATCTGCGTTGCCATCAAAAAGTTCACCGACCTGATCTTTTAGCCACTGCCCCCATGGCTCGCCACAGAACACCCGACGGTATAACTCTTTCTGGAACTCACGAGCCAACGGTGTCCAGTCGCTCCGCACCGCTTCTAAGCCTTTAAATACTAATCGTTCATCACTCGCATTGATGCCAGCATAGCGCTTCTTACTTCCAGTTTCGGCACCGCGGATGGACGGCATAAAGAACTGTCGGTAATGCGTTTCGTATTCGAGTTCCAGATAGCTTTGGAGCCTGAATTCGTTTTTCAGTTCAATGGAAAGCCACTGGTTAATATCTTCAGCCAGTTGATGCCCTAGCTTATCGGCCTCGTGATCATCGAGGTCCTGACGCAGCCAAACGAAAACCGAGTCAGTATCGCCGTAAATAACCTGATAGCCTTTCTCAGCAATATAAGCCGTTGTTCGCTGAATAATGTCATGACCACGTTTGGTGATTGAGGCCGCTAATCTCGTGTCGTAAAAGCGGCATCCGTCAGACCCCAGCACGCCATAACACGAAGCCATGATGATTTTGATCGCCTGAGAAAGCGGCTGGTTATTGTGCTTTTTTGCCTCCTCCCTGAGCTCACCAAGATGTCGGATTAAATCAGGAAGAATGTGCTGATCCCGATGAAATACGCCACCAAAGTATCCGGGAATAACCTCTTCAGCCGGCGCATGTTCCCCTGTAATCAAACCAACCGGATCTATGCAGAATGTCCGGATAATAGAGGGGTAGAGACTTTTAAAATCCAGCACAAGTACATGCCTGAACAAGCCCGGCTGTGAGTCCATAACATAGCCGCCTGGGCTTTTTTCTGCGCTGTAACCGTCCCCCATATTCGGCGCAACCCAGCCAGCCCGGTGCATGCGAGGCAGATACATGTATTCAAAAGCGGCAACAGAGCCGCCCATGCGATCCATCAGCAGACCCGTCATACGCGAGCGCTCAACCAGAAAACTGAACAGATCCGTGTGCTCAAAAATACGCCAGACAAGTTCACAGTCTTTCAGGTTATAAGCCGCAAGCGCCTGCTTATTTTCAACAAACAGCCGCTCAATATCACCACCGCGCTCTTCGCCATGAAGTAACTTACCTTCGCCCAGAAGCTGATCAGCAACGTCATCAAGCGCGAAGCTATCAAACTGCCAGGTTGCCGTACGCAGACATTCTATTCCATCGAGGATCACCCGCCCTGGCGTATGCAGGAAAGTACGATCCGGGTTCTGTGCAGACTGGCGCCAGTCCAGCAGACTGCCGTCGCGACCAAGGGCGAACGGGATATCGTGCTCGGCATACTTACGCTTAAGAAACGCCATATCAAACTGAATAAAATTCCAGCCGATCAGTACATCTGGATCATACTCTGCGATGACATCCAGAAAACGTGTCAGTAAAGCAGGCTCATCGGCAACCGCTTCATAATTATCGCCTTTCTGGTCACTGATCATCAGAACGTGAGAGAAATCGGGTGCATAAAAAGCAATAGAAAACAGCCGGTCAGGCTCATCCGTGCGCGGGAACGAAGTTTCGATATCCACCGACAGGTAACGCAGTTCCGGACGATAATCACCAGGAGTAAGCTGCACACCGGTCGCAGAGTGCCAGGTGGCAGATTGCGAGAAAGACGTCCACTCCCCACCATGTATCTGAGCCGACCCGGCAATAAAACGCTCCATCAAATACCGATCGGTGGGGCGGATATCCAACTCATAAACCTGAATTTTCTGGTCGCTCAGGACATCGCGCCAGCGGTAAAGGAAAGCAGAAGGAAGATAACAGGCGACGGCCGGTTCCTGACTGAACAGCTTTAAGCTAACTTCCCGCAAGGTAATGGGCCAGCCAAGGGCCGATATGACCTCTTGAGCACGCCCCTTGTGTTTCGCCGGAATAAAGCAAACGCAGGGCTGTTCGATACAGGTACGGACGGCACCTTGGGGAGTCGCCCACCAGAAAATCAGTTGTGTTGTATCGCCCTCATCCTGCCAGCGACTGCTGAGAAGAAATGCGGGAAGCGGTGTGGAGAGCAATGTCAGAACCAGTGCCTATACTGAGAGCATCAAAGTGTATTTCAGGAGTCACTGCATGACCACACCTCAAATCAGTCAGGACCCGATGTATTTGATGCTGCGCGACGATAACGTCGAGGGCTTTAATCAGGCGCGCGAGTCCGGGCAGTCCTGTGATCTTACCGGGTGTGATCTTCGAGGTCTGGATCTTCGTAAGCTCAACGTATCCGGTATGGACCTCACAGATACGTATTTCCGCGGTTCGGATCTGCGTGGTATAGACTTCCGGGGCTGCCAACTCGGAGGCGCGAGTCTGGCGGATGCAAAAATCAGCGGTTGCTATTTCCCGCCCGAACTGAGCGCCGAAGAGATCCGCTTATCAGTGACAATGGGGACACGTTTGCGCCACACGAGCAATATGTGACTCAGTTATCACTGAGCGACTGAGGCTGCTTACATCTCAGCCGAATCGGGTAAAGTAGTGTCATCAACGAATTGCTCACAGAAGCAAGAGAGGCACCATGTATCAGAATGGAACTGAACCCGCGACAGGATTTGAAGCGAACTCCCCCCGGCTGCAGCAACTCGCAAGAGAGATGCTACAAGGTTTCGCTCACACTCAGAATACTGTCACTTTTGAATCAGTGGATGACCTCTACGAGCACTTTGACGAAGACACCCTGTTCCTTGTCAAAGATGGCATCATCAATATCTGCAGCAACGAAAATACCCTGTTCTCCTGTGAAGAAGGCGACCTGATCGGAATCAGTCAGTCGTTCCACCTGCCATCACCAACACTCATGACCGATGGCTATGTCGAACTACAACCCGTCAATCGCGATGATTTTCTGCTTCATATCTACAACGATAAGCGCCGCCAGCACTGCTGGAGCCATTACCTGGTCACCCTCAATTCGCTACTGACAGAACGCCTCGGCGCTCTGTCGAAAGAGCAGCTCAAACCTGCGGCCGGATTCCTGAATTTTTCAGCGGGCGACATCATTATTCAACAAGGCGACGACGCCGACATGGTGTATACCATCATCAGTGGCAATGCTGATGTGATCGTGGACGGAGTCTCTGTCGGCGAACTGGGTGAAGATGAAGTCTTTGGTGCAATGGCAGTGTTTACTGGCGAAAAGCGTTCGGCGTCCATCATCGCCTCAACGGCATGTACTGTGATGGCAGTGCCGCAGCAGGACTTTACCGTATTGATCGAAGCACAACCTCAGGCTGCGGTTAACCTGATTGAAAACCTGGCACGACGCATCAATATGATGAACCAGCAGGTACTTGAGCAGCACTGAAATGCGCTCTCTGGTCAGAGAGAACGCCTTTGACACACTCTTTACAAAACTAAATGATAATTATTATTGACTGCATTTAGAGCCTGCCCTAGTATGAATCCTGTCGCTGGCTCATCACCAGCGATGTTCAGCATTCTGACATGGTCTGAATGATGATCTCTCTCATCACTGGCCGAGAGGCCAGGCTAATCACGGTTGCTTTGCCCCTCTATCTTTTCACGAAGAGTCGAGGGGCGTTTTTTTGCCCGCTTGTCAGATCGCCTTGCTAGAATAGCCCTCCGGCTTTTCTTACGATCAAACGAAGTAACAGGACGCACTGTGCCAGCCATCTGCAAAGATTCCGACCTGCAAGAAGGTCAGTCCCGTGGATTCGAACTCGACGAACATTCCTTTTTTATTGTCCGCCAACAAGGCACTCTTTACGCCTACCGTAATCATTGCCCGCATCTGGGCGTAAACCTTGAATGGATGCCAGATCAGTTTCTGGATTCGGATGGCAGGCTGATTCAGTGCGCCATGCACGGCGCACTGTTTCTGATCGAAAGCGGTTACTGTGTATCCGGCCCCTGCACCGGCCAGTCGCTCACGCCACTCCCTTGCGAAGTACGCGATGACGATATCTGGGTAGAACTCTGACCAGTAACCTGAAATACATCAGAGTGCTCTCAAATTGCTCTCAAAGTACTGTCAGAGCACTACCGGCAATACGCCACTGACCTCAAGTCCTGAATCATCGTCGGCGAAGCTGACCTTCGCCGCCATCACTTCAACCCCCGAAGCCACCACCGCACGTAACGCCTCAGCGTACCTGGGGTCGATATGCTCTGCCACGGTCACTTCATGAATACCTTCGTGAGGCACACAAAACAGAAGTACCGCCCGGTCCCCCTCTTCTTTCAGGGCCTGTAGACGAAGCAAGTGCTTACGTCCGCGGTCGGTTACTGCGTCCGGAAAGCAACCAAGGCCATTGTCTTCTTCGAGCAGAGTGACACTTTTTACTTCAATCCAGCACCGGCGACCGTCTTCAAACACCTGGCAGAAGTCGAGGCGGCCATCCTCGACTTTGGGCTCCCGCTGCAGTGATTCATAATCAGTAAGGCTTTCTATCGCTCTGGCCTCGAGTGCCTCACCAATGATCTGATTAGGACGGGAGGTGTTCACGCAAACACGGTACTTTCCATCCACTTCGACCCATTCCCAGGTATAGCGGTATTTGCGCTTCGGGTTCGCACTGTCCGAAATCCAGACTTTACTCCCCGGCTCAGCGCAGCGTTTCATCGAACCTGTGTTCGGGCAATGCACTGTAATCTCGGAGCCGTCCTGCAAACGGATATCGGCAAGAAAGCGCTTATAACGCTTAATCAGAGTGCCTTCGATCAGAGGTAATTCGTACTGCATTATCGACCACCCTGTTCAGCAACGTATTCTGGCAACCAATCAGCAAGGCGCCCTATCGCTTCCTGTAAGCGCTCAATACGGGTCGTGAAAGCGAAGCGCACATGCTCGCCAGCACGATGCTCGCCAAAGTCCACGCCCGGCGTGATGGCAACCCCCGTTTCACGCAGAAGCCGCGCACAGAAGGCCAGACTGTCATCGGTAAAACGACTGGCATCCGCATAGACGTAGAATGCTCCTTCCGGGACCACTGGCACCTTGAAACCAAGCTCAGGCAATACACTCAGCAGATAATCGCGGCGCTCGTGCAGTATCTGACGGCGCTCTTCTAATGTCGCCATGACCTCGGGAGAAAAAGCGGCTAACGCAGCGTATTGCGCCGGTGTAGGTGGCGCCAGAAACAGATTCTGTGCGAGAGTATCCAGCACAGGAACCAGTGATTCAGGTACGACAGCCCAGCCGAGGCGCCAGCCCGTCATGCCGAAAAATTTGGAAAAGCTGTTCAGCACGACAGCGTCGTCGGCGACAGATAATACGGTTTCGGCTCCGCCGCCTTCACCGGCTCCGAAATTCAGCCCCTGATAAATCTCATCAACCCAAAGCTCACCGCCCTGCTTAGCGACGGCCTGTGATAACTGTGACAATTCATCCAGAGACAGAACGGTGCCCGTCGGATTTGCCGGGCTGGCCACCAGCGCGGCGCGAGTCGATGGCTGCCAATGCCGTTCAACATCGTCGGACGTCAGTTGATACTTCTGCTCGGGACCAGCCGGAATCAGTTGCCCATGGGCCTCAAACACGCGCGCGAAATGTCGGTTACACGGGTATCCCGGATCAGCCAGCATCAGTTGATCACCCGGGTTCAACCGCGCAGCCGTCAGTAGCAGCAACGCCCCCGACGCACCGGGCGTCAGTACCACACGGGATGCTGGCACGGTAACGCCAAACCGCGATTGGTAATAGTGCGCGATTTTTTCGCGTAGCTCAGGCAGGCCAAGTGCCGGTGTATATCCCGTTTTTCCTGCTCTTAAGGCAGCAATACCTGCTTCGGTTACAGGCTCCGGCGTCGTGAAATCTGGTTCACCGACCTCAAGGTGGATAATGTCATGTCCTGCGGCCTGCAGAGCCTGCGCTTCTGCCAGAATAGCCATGACCTGAAACGGCTTAATTTCGCCACTTCTTTTCGAAGTTGATGACATAGTTCTCAAATTTTTGAAGATTTATGGGCTATTGTGCCAGATTAGGTGTTAGCACAGCAGGATATGAACTCACAAATGAACACATAAAAGTATTGGCGCTGGCGATGTTATCTGATAGTTTCCCGGCCTTGTATTTTTTGCGCATCTGATGCATTGCTCAGAAAAGCGCTGATGCGTGACTATTATTTGAACAGGTGAGGCACAAGAGAAATGCCGCAAGAGAAAAAAGAATTTGCCCTGTCTGACTTTACTCCATACGACCTGAAAGAAGGCGAGGAGTATATGAATGAAGCGCAACAGGATCACTTCCGCAAAATCCTCGGCAACTGGCGCCAGGAGCTGATGGAAGAAGTTGACCGCACAAAAGAGCACATGCAGACCGAACTCAACAACTACGCTGATCCGAATGATCGTGCCAGCCAGGAAGAAGAGTTCAACCTTGAACTGCGTACCCGTGATCGCGAGCGGAAACTACTTAAGAAAATCGAGAAAACCATCGATCTGATAGATAAGGACGACTACGGCTACTGCGAAGCCTGTGGCGTTGAGATCGGTATCCGTCGTCTTGAAGCCCGCCCAACTGCTGACCTGTGCATCGACTGCAAGACCCTTGCAGAGATCAAGGAAAAGCAACTCGGCGTATAAGCTCCGACGCTTTAGTTCAGTGACCGGTGGGCAGCGCAATAAACTGCCTGCCGGAACACATCTATGACTGATTACATCGGGCGTTTTGCTCCCTCCCCGACCGGGCCTCTTCATTTTGGCTCTCTGCTGGCCGCACTCGCCAGCTATCTGGATGCACGACACTGTCATGGACAGTGGTTGGTCCGCATCGAAGATCTCGACCCTCCCCGCGAAGACCCGACAGCAGCCTCTGAGATTCTACGGATTCTTGATGCTTATGGTCTTCACTGGGATGGTGACATTGTTTATCAGAGCCAGCGTGGTGAACTCTATCAGGCGGCACTGGATAAACTACGTGATCAGGGCGATGCCTTTCCCTGTGCCTGTTCCCGTAAGCAGCTTGGTGGAGAACTTCATCTGGGCGTCTGTCCAGCACCCGCCGATCATGATTTCGCCTGGCGTTTCCTCTGCCCCGGCGGAGTTACTACTCTGCACGATGGCCTGCAGCCTGATCACCGCTATGACCTCGCTGATGAAATCGGTGATTTTGTTATTCGTCGCCGCGACGGCTTCTGGTCTTATCAGCTTGCCGTCGTCGTCGATGACGCCGCACAGGAAATCACTCATGTCGTTCGCGGTATCGACCTGATCGACTCCACCGTTCGTCAATATCTGCTGCAACAGGCATTGTCTCTCAGTGTCCCGCAGTACAGTCATATTCCAGTGGCGGTCGAACAGAATGGCCAGAAGTTGAGTAAACAGAACCTGGCTCTGCCGCTCTCGGATCAACGCATCAATGAAACTCTCTGGCAGGCCCTGAACTGGTTGCGCCAGTCACCACCACAAACCCTGCTTGGCGCGCCAGCGGACGAGCTCTTAAACTGGGCTGTCAGTCACTGGAACCCCGCGCCCTTGAAAGGCGAGCAATCTATGCCTGCGCCCGGGCCATTTCAACGCACATAATCAGCGTCTGGTGTGATAACCTCTGGGCAACCAAACACCCAGAGCGCTAAATGTACGATTATCGCCTCAGTCTGCTGATGCTGGTTGGCATCTATCTTATTTCTCCAGTCATGATGGACTGGTGGCTCGACGACCGTGCCGCCTGGTATCGTCCATTCGGTATCTGGGCGCTTCTGATTGCTCTCTACATCTGGTTTAACAGCAAGCAGAAGGACAACGATGACGTTTAGCCTTGGTCAGCTGGCGCTCCTCGGCGTTGGCTATCTGTTTTCTCTCTTTCTCGCGGCCTATGCCGTCGAGCGCAACTGGCTACCCCGCGCCTGGGTACGCCACCCTCTGGTGTATGTGCTGTCTTTGGGTGTCTACGCCAGCGCCTGGGCGTTTTACGGCTCTGTCGGTCTGGCTAACCAATACGGTTATGGCTTCCTCGCCTACTACATGGGTATTTCCGGGGCCTTTGTCATGTCCCCGATTCTGCTGAAACCGATTCTACAGATCACCCGGACCTATCAACTAAGCTCTCTGGCTGACTTACTCGCCTTCCGTTACCGGTCGCGATGGGCTGGGATCACGGTGTCCCTGATCATGCTGGCGGTTGTGATTCCGATGCTGACGCTGCAGATCACCGCCATTGGCGACACACTCTACCTGCTGAACCGCGAATGGCCGGTTGAGAATCTGGCGCTGGCCTACTGTCTGATCATGATCCTGTTCGCCATTCTGTTTGGTGCGCGCCATGTGTCTCCACGTGAGAAACACGAAGGGCTGGTGTTCGCCATTGCCTTTGAATCCGTTCTTAAGCTGGTCGCCATTCTTGTCCTGGGCGGCGTGGTTCTGTTTGGCGTATTCCCTGAGGTCGGCGGTCTGGAACAGTGGTTATCAGACAATCAGGCCCAGCTCGCACGCGAACAGGTAAGACTTCAGGATGGCCCATGGCGAACCCTGCTGCTGATGTTCTTTGCGGCTGCGGTGGCGATGCCGCACATGTTCCATATGGCCTTCACCGAGAATACCAACCCGAGCGCACTGAAACATGCGAGCTGGGGCTTTCCACTCTTTCTGCTGATCATGAGCCTGTCGGTGCCACCTATTCTGTGGGCTGGCTACTATCTGAACGTCGACAGTGACCCATCCTACTTTGCACTGGGCATTGGCCTGGCGCTGGAATCTGAATTTCTGACTGTGATGATTTTTGTCGGCGGCCTGGCGGCTGCGTCTGGCATCATCATTGTTACCACCCTGTCGACCGCGGCTATGTTCCTCAACCATCTGGTGCTCCCGGTTTATAAGCCTGCACCACGCTACGATTTCTATCGTTGGTTGCTGTGGATGCGCCGCTCACTGATTGGGGTAATCCTGTTACTGGCGTATGGCTTCTACCGCATCGTCGGCTCTGATCTCGACCTCAGTCAGCTGGGCATTCTCGGGTTCGTTGCCTGCTCGCAATTCCTGCCTGGTATTCTTGGCTTACTGTACTGGCCTCAGTCCAACCGCAAAGGTTTTATCGTTGGTCTGGTCGTCGGCACCGTCACCTGGATCTATGGTCTTTTACTTCCGTTCTGTGAGCTGGCACTGGGCTGGGAAATTCCGTTCTTCTTACCGCCGACCGATGAAGGCAACTGGCACTTGTCGGCCATTACTGCGATTGGTATCAATTTCCTGCTGTTTGTCATTATCAGCCTGAGCACCAAACGCAGCGCCGAAGAGCAATCAGCAGCGGATGCCTGCTCGATTGATAACGTGTCACGCCCATCGCGTCTGCCTCTGCAAGCGGTAAACACCAATGAAGTCATCAATGCGTTAACACCGTCATTGGGACGCTACGTCGCAGAACGCGAAGTCTATCAGGCGTTAGATGATCTTGAGCTTCCGTCCTACGAAGACAGACCCTACGCTCTGCGCCGCCTGCGCGCCCGACTGGAGGCCAACCTCTCAGGTCTGATGGGCCCGACGGTTGCTCACGATCTGGTGAACCGCTACCTGCCCTTCCAGAAAGACGTTGAGCTGACCGAAGACATCTTCCAGCTGGAGCAGCGCCTTGAAGGTTTCCACAGCCGCCTGGGCGGTCTTGCCAGCGAACTCGATAACCTGCGACGTTATCACCGCCAGACACTTGAGCGCCTTCCTATGGGGGTATGCTCACTCGCTCCGGATGGCGAAGTATTGATGTGGAATCAGGTCATGTCGCAACTGACGGGTACCGAATCCCGTGAAGTGACGGGCTCGCACGTCAGTCGCCTGCCTTCTCCCTGGGGCCCGATGCTGACCGACTTCCTGACCAGCCACGCCATGCACAAACACAAGCACCGGGTCGACAGTGCCGGTCGTCCACGCTGGTTTGGTATGCACAAAGCCGTACTGCAACCCAGCGGCAGCCAGCCCGGCGGTACCGTTATTCTGCTTGAGGACCAGACGGAAACTCAGCTCCTTGAAGAAGAACTGATGCACAGTGAGCGCCTTGCGTCGATCGGTCGTCTTGCTGCCGGCGTCGCCCACGAAATTGGCAACCCAATCACGGGGATCGACTGTCTGGCGCAAAGCATGCGTTACGAGACCGACAACCCGGAATTACTGGAAATGGCCGACCAGATTCAGGAACAGACCAAGCGTGTTACCCGAATCGTGCAATCACTGATGAACTTCTCTCATGCCGGTCATCACAGCACAGAACACGAGCCGGTCGACGCCACCTACTGTATTAACGAGGCCATCCAGCTTCTTAAGCTGAGTAAACGCAGTCAGGACATCAATTTTATTAACGACTGCCCGCCCGAACTGATGACTATGGGAGATGCTCAGCGTCTGGTGCAGGTGTTTGTAAACCTGCTGGGTAACGCGCGCGATGCCTCCGAAGCCGGCGGCACCATCTGGGTTCAGGGCGATATGGATGAACAGCAGGTCAGAATCCGCGTGATCGATGACGGACACGGCATTCCGGCGGAAACGCTCGATCATATATTTGAGCCATTTTTTACCACCAAAGACGTGGGTAAAGGGACAGGACTGGGACTATCACTGGTCTACAGCATCATTGAAGAGCACTACGGTCACATCGCAATCGACAGCCCATTGGCCAGCGGACGCGGAACCTGTGTTACAGTCAGTCTTCCACGTTGTGAACAACCTGAGTTAACGGATCACCATTCATGAGTCATATTCTGGTCGTAGAAGACGAAGCTATTATCCGCAACGCGGTGCGTCGCCTGTTAACTCGCCATAATCATGAAGTGACTGAAGCAGACTCTGTCGATGCCGCCAAAGCGCTCGACCTGACCAGCTATGACATGATCATCAGCGACCTGAGACTGCCTGGTGGCCATGGCACTGACCTTATTGAGCTCGCAGGTAAAGTGCCGGTTCTTATCATGACCAGCTACGCCAGCCTGCGTTCTGCCGTCGATGCCATGAAGCTCGGCGCGGTTGATTACATTGCCAAACCCTTTGATCACGACGAAATGATTCAGGCGGTCGAGCGTATCCTGGCGATGCGCACAGATACCGACGACACCGCTACCGACACCCACGAAGACCTGCCAGAACCAGTGCCTTCCTCTGAGACCGGGATTATCGGCAGCTGCGAGCCAATGCAGCTGTTGTTCCGAAAAATTGCGAAAGTCGCTCCGACTGATGCCACTGTGCTTATTCAGGGCGAATCAGGAACTGGTAAAGAGCTGGTCGCGAAGGCGATCCACAATCAGAGCCGACGCGCTGACAAGCCGTTGATCTCCGTAAACTGCGCGGCGATTCCTGAAACCCTTATTGAGTCCGAACTGTTCGGCCATGAGAAAGGCGCATTTACCGGTGCGACCGCTCAACGCCAAGGCCTGGTGGAAGCTGCTGATGGCGGCACCCTGTTTCTGGATGAGATCGGTGAGCTTCCTCTTGAAGCTCAGGCGCGACTGTTGCGCGTTCTGCAGGAAGGTGAGATCCGCCGCGTCGGTTCAGTGCAAAGCCAGAAGGTTAATGTACGCCTCGTCGCTGCGACACACCGCAACCTGAAAGAACTCTCCTCACAGGGCGAATTCCGGGAAGATCTGTATTACCGCCTCAACGTAATGGAACTGCACCTGCCGCCTCTGCGTGACCGCGGTGAAGATGTCATTGAAATTGCCACCGCTATGTTGGCACGCGCCTGTGAGAAAATGGCTCAGGCGCCGATGTGCTTTAACGATGCCTCGTTGAAAGCGATTCGTGATTACCACTGGCCCGGCAATGTGCGCGAGCTGGAGAACGCTGTTGAGCGCTCTGTCATCCTCGCTGAGTCTGATGAGGTTGAACCTGACCTGCTGGGCATCGAAGTCAGCCCTGATCGTTACATCAGTGACTCCATGCGTAACAGCCTGGTCGAAGACAACCCATACCAGCCTACGGACCAGAACGACGAGCAGCAGGGTGATCTGTCATTGGACGATTACTTTGTGCACTTCGTACTCGAGAACGAAGCGTCCATGACCGAGACCGAACTGGCTAAAAAGCTGGGAATTTCACGTAAATCGCTGTGGGAACGTCGCCAGCGCCTTGGCATTCCACGCAAAAAAGGTGGCCGCTGATTCCATCTCGGCCACTCCTTTTGTTACCCCCACTGTTACACATTCCTTTCAGGACAGCCCTCCATCCTTTCTGTTACGCATGTAACGAATCCAGTTACAGAGTGTTACTCAGGTATCAAAACTGTTACCTAATGGCTCACAGTTCGTAACACTTTAGTCTAACTGTCTATAATTATAGACAGGTGTATTTTCATAAGTTGTTGTTTTTATTGATTTTTTAATAATTGGCACGGGTTTGGCTTTATAGACAGTACTGAGCTGGTGTCCATGAATAAAAATAACAAAGAGACACTGCCGGTAAGCGGGAGGCGCACTAATAAAAATAATAAAGCGCCGGCAATTCCCAACCTCATAACAAAAACGACAATGGCCACCATTGTTAGTTTCGAATGAGCAGAGACAGAATAAGAATAAAAACAGAAGCTCTGCCTATTCAAAACGACGATGACACCTGTGGCAGCACAGAATAATAAGAATAACGCCCCTGAAGAGCCGCCTGAGCGGCTTTTTTATTGCCTGCTCGTCAGGCATCAGTACTAGCTCAGCAATCATTCCCGATCGGTAACGTCTTTGTTACCCCAGGCAAAACACTTCGACTAAAGTGTTACCCCACTCGCCCAACTGTTACCAATAGACATATGTCAGCGTAATGTTACGTAACACTTTCTGTAAAAATGCGCCTAATGCCCGCCAACAAAAACCATAAACCATTGAAAAATAAAGACTTTTAAAAACTGGCACGGTCTTGGCATTAATTTACGTACAGCAGGACGACACAAATAAAAATAACAAAGTCGGACTGCCGGGCTTGCCGCTGAAACGCAAACAATAAAAATAATCAGCAAGCCCAGTGAAGGACCCCTTCACAAACAATAAGAAGTACGGAAGATCAGAGAAAAATAAGACAGTTGGGCCGCTAACAATAAAAATAACAGAGGCGTCCAAACAAGACTGCAGAAAGAATCCAAGAAGCCGCACCTGCGGCTTTTTTATTGCCTGAAATTCGCCCTACCCGATTCGACCTCTTCATAACCTCTCGACGGTTTACTCTTCAGTGGCATCCGGCGTAAGGCTGATTGAACATTTACTCAGTGTTACGTTTCCTGAAGTTTGTTACCTGTGGGTTACACAATACGTAATCTTTCGTAACACTTCGGCCCACAGCACAACTCAAAAACCGGGGCAATGAAACATAAGCTATTGATATATATAGGTTTTTAAAAGTTGGCACACCATTCGCTTTATATTCATCAGAGAGCAACGCAAACTATAAAAATAACAAATGCGACGCCTCAGCAAGATCTCAGAACGAAGCGCACCAATAAAAATAACAAAGTGCTTCCAACGGGATCGGGTAGAGAAGAAGGGCCAACAATAAAAATAACAAAGGCCTCGGTGACAAATGTTTTGAATGCGCATTGAGCGCCGACAACAACAATAAAAAATGAGGCAGGGGATGCCCATTCAAAACATCTGTCGACATGGTTGCTGGGCATAACAATAACAACATCCGGCACCACCCGACTCAGAAAGCCGCACTGACCCCAAGCAGTGCGGCTTTTTCTTTGCCTGTTACCTACCCCTCCGGGCCAGCCTCAACTGTTTACTTTGTGTCCGCTCCGGCTTAGCTGTAAACTCGCTCGCAGATTAACCAGAGAACCACTTCTATCGTGACCCTGATCAACCGAGTCAAAAAACTGTTCAGCCAGAAAGCCGATGCTGACGATGTACAGCTACGTGTGATTCCGCGCGACGAGCATTCTATCTCCCGCACAAACATCAGTGAGCCTGCGCTGAAGGTGCTATATCGACTGCGCAAAGCTGGCTATGGAGCCTATCTGGTGGGTGGAGGTGTCCGCGATAACCTTCTGGGTTTGTCTCCTAAAGATTTCGATGTGTCGACGGATGCGACGCCAGAGCAGGTTAATGCGCTGTTCCGCAACTCTCGTCTGATTGGTCGTCGGTTTAAGTTGGTTCATGTGGTGTTTGGCCGCGAGGTCATTGAAGTCGCGACATTCCGCGCGCCACCCTCTGAAGAGCATTCGGATAAAGTATCCCGCCAGGGCGATCAGGGCATGATCCTGCGCGATAACGTCTACGGCAACAAAGATGAAGACGCGATGCGCCGCGACTTCACTATTAATGCCCTCTACTACAACATCGATGACTTCAGTGTGCATTCTTACGCTGGCGGTTGGGATGACCTCAAAGCCAAGCAGATCCGCCTCATCGGTGACCCGGCAACACGTTATCGGGAAGACCCGGTGCGCATGCTCCGTGCCATCCGCTTTGCGGTAAAACTTGGCTTCGACATCGAAGCGAAAACGGCCGCGCCGATTCGCGACATGGCACCACTGATGACTCAGATCCCTGCTGCTCGTCTGTTCGAAGAGTCTCTGAAACTTATTCTGGCAGGCAACGCACTGGATACTGTGCGCATGCTTCGTGACTATCACCTGTTCGAACCTCTGTTCCCGTCTGCGGAACAACGCATGCAGGAAGACGATTACGCCGTGTCTCTGATCGAGAACACCATGCGTAACACCGATGCCCGTATTCAGTCGGGTAAGTCGGTAACACCGTATTTCTTCCTGGCTGCACTGCTCTGGCCGCAACTGAATAAAGTGCGTCAGAAGTACGAAGACGATGGCATGGCCCCCCACCCTGCCCTACAGAAAGCCGCCGACAAAGTGCTTCAGGAACAGGTGAAAGCGACCGCGATTCCGAAGCGTTTCTCGATTCCGATGCGTGAAATCTGGGAAATGCAGCTACGCCTGCCGAAAACGCGCAGCCGCAAAGCTGCCGAGCTGACCCAGCATCCGCGCTTCCGTGCCGCTTACGACTTCCTGTTGCTACGTCAGCAGTCCGGCGAAGACCTGCAGGAGCTGTGTGATTTCTGGACCGAAATCCAGAAAGACCATCCACCAGCGGCGAGTCGTTCACACGATAGACGCAGTGATGGCGCAGGCGAGCGCAATGATGGCCAACGCCGCCGTCGCCCGCGTCGTCGTCGCAACGGCAATAACAACCGTAGCTGACCCCAATGACCACGGTTTATATCGGGCTTGGGGCCAACATAGACGGGCCCATCGAGCAGATTCATATCGCCCTGCGAACACTGAAAGCTCTGCCAGAGACTCAGCTCATCCGCTGCTCTTCTCTTTATGGCAGCGCGCCGCTTGGCCCTGAAGATCAGCCCGACTATGTGAATGCGGTCGCCGAGCTTGAGACAATTCTGGCGCCTCTGGATCTCCTCGATGCCCTGCAGGCAATTGAAAAGACCCAGGGCCGGATAAAACACCGCCACTGGGGCGAACGCTGCATCGACCTCGATATCCTTCTTTACGGCAATGAAACACTGAATTCAGAACGCCTGAATCTTCCTCACCACGAAATGGCGAACCGCTCTTTCGTGGTGACTCCATTACTGGAGATTGCGCCAGATCTCACCCTACCTGACGGGCAACGGCTCAGTCAGATCCAGCCCGCATTTGACGGCGATCTGCACAAGCTGCAATCGCCCGTTATTGACTTATAACCCACAATCCGCACCATACGCCCATTACCCGCGTATCGGGATTACCGGAGAATAAACAGCATGAGCGCTATCAGCATCCGCACGTTACAAAGCATGAAAGACAAGGGTCAGAAGTTTTCTGTACTGACCGCGTACGATGCCACCTTCGCCCAATTGGCCGCCGACGCAGGTGTTGAGGCTCTGCTGGTTGGTGATTCACTCGGTAACGTAATTCAGGGCCAGACCAGTACGATTCCAGTCACACTGGAAGAAATGGTCTATCACACGGCTGCTGTAGCACGTGGTAACGCCCGCGCTGAACGCCAGGCACTTATCATGACCGACCTGCCATTTATGACCTACGGTGATATCGCAACAGGCGTAGACAGCGCTCGTGCTGTCATGCAGGCCGGTGCTCACATGGTTAAAGTCGAAGGCGATGAGTGGCTGGTGCCACTTGTAGAAAGCCTGGCTCGTCAGGGCGTGCCAGTATGCGCTCACCTCGGCCTTACGCCGCAGGCAGTTAACAAAATGGGCGGTTATCGTGTTCAGGGTCGTGAAGAAGAGAAAGCCGACGCCATGGTCGCGCACTCCATTGCTCTGGCCGAAGCCGGGGCCGATATTATCCTGCTTGAGTGTGTTCCCAGCCCTCTGGCGAAGCGCATTACAGAAGCGGTTAACGTACCTGTCGTCGGCATTGGTGCGGGTTCAGACACTGATGCTCAGGTGCTGGTCTGCTACGACATGCTGGGCCTCAATACTCAGCACATCCCGAAGTTTGTGAAAAACTACATGACCGGTGGCCGCACTGTGCCAGAAGCAATCAAAGCATACGCTGACGAAGTCCGCGATGGCAGCTTCCCGGCCCCAGAACATGGATTCGATGCATGATCACTGTCCATACCATTGCCGAACTGCGGGAGCACGTCCGCAACGCTCGCATGAGTGGAAAACGTATTGGTTTCGTACCGACGATGGGGAACCTTCACGCGGGCCACATCAGCCTGGTTGATCGCGCCAACGCTGAGACCGATTACGTCGTCAGCAGCATCTTCGTGAACCCGCTCCAGTTTAACGACAAAACCGACCTGCAACGCTATCCACGCACCCTGCCACAGGATCAGGAAAAGCTCGCTGCGGCCGACTGTGACCTGCTGTTCGCACCGGACGTCGACGAGATGTATCCGAATGGCCAGGACGAGCAAAGCATTGTCCACGTGCCAGTGGTCTCTGAAGGCCTGTGCGGTGGCAGCCGCCCAGGGCACTTCGACGGCGTTTCTACTGTCGTAACCAAGCTGTTTAATCAGGTCCTGCCCGACGCCGCCTTCTTTGGTGAAAAAGACTTCCAGCAGGTCGCTGTGATCAAGAAAATGGTCAACGACCTGTGTATCCCGGTGGAGGTAGTCACCGTCCCGACTGCCCGCGCAGAAGACGGACTGGCCCTGAGTTCACGCAACGGCTACCTGACGGACGAAGAGCGCCAGCTTGCCACCGGACTCTACAAGACACTGAACGAAATTGCCGACGCGCTGAACGCTGGTGAGTCGCTGGAAAATAGCCTGAGCGCAGCTAGTCTTCGCCTTGAAGAGCGCGGATTCCGCCCAGACTATGTTGAAGTAAGATCTGCCACAGACCTGAGCCCAGCGGCATCAGGGGTTGCCGAGGTGGTCATTCTGGGGGCAGCATTTTTAGGCAATGCGCGCCTTATTGATAATCTGGTCGTAACGTTGAATCGCGGGATTGTTTAGGGCATACTTCCGCGCCTTACGCCTATAGGCCAGAAAATGAACAGTTCAGACAGCCGCCAAAAACGCGGATTTGGATTGTCCGAACAGAGAACTTGAAGGGTTTACCCATGCAAACCATCATGCTGAAAGCCAAGCTTCACCAGGCACGTGTGACTCACTCTGTGCTGAATTATGAAGGCTCTTGTGCCATTGACGGCAAGCTGCTCGAACTAACGGGCATGCGTGAGTTTGAACAAATCCAGATCTACAACATTGATAACGGCCAGCGCTTCACCACCTATATCATTCGTGGCGAAGACGACTCAGGCATTATCTCTGTAAACGGTGCAGCTGCGCACCACGCCAGTGTTGGCGACCGCATCATCATCTGCGCTTATGGCAACTACAGCGAAGAAGAACTGGCAACCTTTAAGCCAAAGATGGTGTACATGAACGAAGACAACACTGTCAGCCACACCAGCTTCGACATTCCGGTTCAGGTGGCCTGATCACACGATCACTGTCAAACTGACCACAAAGGCCGCCTCCGGGCGGTCTTTTTTTGCCCGTTGATTACCCACACCGTATACTCAATTCATTAGTTACGGAAAAAGTGCAGGAAAACCAATGGGATACACAGGAAGCCTGACGCAGTCAGCAGCGTGGAAAGACCTTCAGGAACACTACAGCCGCATCAGTGATCACCACATGCGTGACTGGTTTAACGAAGACCCCAACCGCTTTGACACCTTCCAGCTTGAAGCGGCAGGCCTTACCCTCGACTACTCCAAAAACCGCATCACCGAAGACACTATGTCTCTGCTGCTCAGCCTTGCCCGTGAGCAGGACCTGCCAGCGAAAATCGGAGCCATGTTCAATGGCGAAACCATTAACCGCAGCGAAAACCGTCCGGCACTGCACACCGCTCTGCGTAACTTCGGCGACCGAGACATCATGGTCGACGGCGAAAACATCATGCCAGAGATCCGCGAGACGGTTCATCGCATGGAAGAGTTCTGCTGGAAGATCCGTCGTAACCAATGGCGCGGCTACACCAACAAGCCTTTTACTGACGTGGTATCCATCGGTATCGGTGGTTCGTTCCTCGGCCCGAAACTGGCCTCCAGCGCTCTCAAGCCCTACTGGGACAGCCGCCTGAACATTCACTACCTTGCCAACATTGACGGCTCGCACATTACTGAGATTCTGAAGCGACTCGACCCGGCGACCACCCTCTTTATTATCCAGTCGAAATCGTTTGGTACTCAGGAAACCCTGAAGAACGCCAATGCCTGCCGTCAGTGGTTCCTGGATAATGGTGGTACCGAAGGCGACCTGTGCAAGCACTTCACCGCGGTGTCTTCCAACGTCGAAAAAGCCACTGCTTTTGGTATTTCTGAAGAGAACATCTTCCCGATGTGGGACTGGGTAGGCGGTCGTTATTCGCTCTGGTCGGCCATTGGCCTGCCACTGGCGCTGGCCATCGGGATTGATAACTTCCGCGACCTGCTGCGCGGTGCTTACCTGATGGATGAGCATTTCCGCACGGCACCACTCGAACACAATATGCCCGTCATCATGGCCTTGCTGGGTGTCTGGTACGTTAACTTCTTTGGTGTGAACTCACACGCCATCCTGCCGTACGATCACTACCTGCGCTCACTGCCTGCGCACCTGCAGCAGCTTGATATGGAAAGTAACGGCAAAAGCGTGACCATTGATGGCAGCAAAGTGAATTACAACACCGGCCCGGTTATCTGGGGCGGCGTAGGGACCAATGGTCAGCACGCGTTCCACCAGCTATTGCACCAGGGCACGCACTTCTCACCGTGTGACTTCATCATGCCGATGAACAGTCACAACCCGATTGATAACTTCCATGCGATGCTGGTATCTAACTGCCTGTCACAGAGCCAGGCGCTGCTGCAGGGTAAATCAGAAGACGAAGCCATAGAAGAGTTGGTTGCCTCAGGCATGAGCAAAGCCGAAGCCATGGTGCTGGCGCCACATAAAGTGATTCCGGGTAACCGCCCGTCTAACACTCTGTACTTCCCGAAATCGACGCCTCAGGTGGTTGGTGCACTGATTGCGCTTTACGAGCATAAAGTTGCCGCACAGGGCATGCTCTGGGACGTGAACTCATTCGACCAATGGGGTGTGGAGCTGGGCAAAAAGCTCGGCAACAAAGTACTCGATGCTCTGGAATCACAGAGCGCACCGGACGGTTTCGACGGCTCGACCAACGGCCTGATTAACGCCTTCCATCGCATGCAGAAGCTTCTGTAACCCGGAACACCCCCAGAATGTCTGAGTGCAGCACGTTGTAAATACATCCCTGTAAACTCTGTGCCAGCATCCCTGCTGGCAAAGGCTGCAAACAGACATTCTGGCGCTGTTGTTACCTCCGCAATGATTTTATTGCCGGCGCCCATGCCAGCAATGGCCGCTCACTACTTCCCATCACCCCATCGTTAACTCTGCAGCAGTAATTGAGCCCGGTATGCGGCAGCGACACACCATCTCCCACATGGATGTGGGAGCTGAGCATACAAGGACGTACTTGCTGCGTGTGTGGAGTGCCGTATAGCAGGGTGATACTCACCGGTACGCACGACAAGTCGAGGTGAAGAGGTGTAAAATGCGGCGCTTTAACTCCTCAGTCTGGTGTTACCTATGACAGCGCATTCATCATCGTTTCATGCCATCGAATGGCGCGGCCAATCGCTGCATCTTTTAGATCAGCGCGTACTGCCGCACACTCACACAGTGCATGAATACACCACCGCCAATGATGTTGCTGATGCCATCCGTGACATGGTCGTGCGTGGCGCGCCTGCCATCGGTATCACCGCCGCCTACGGTTACGCACTGGATGCTTTAAACGGCCGTGATCTTGGCGAAGCTTATAAAGTATTGGCAGAATCCCGCCCAACCGCCGTTAACCTTTTCTGGGCACTGGAGCGCATGGCCAGCTTGGGGACGGAAGATCCACACGCTCTGGTCGCCGAAGCGAAAAAGATTCACGAAGAAGACATCGCCGCTAATCTGGCAATGGGGCAGTTTGGCGCTTCGCTGATTAAAGAAGGCAGCCGCATTTATACCCACTGCAACACAGGCGCTCTGGCGACTGGCGGCCACGGTACCGCATTGGGCATCATCCGTTCTGCCTACGCCGATGGCAAAATCACCCAGGTATACGCCGGTGAAACCCGCCCATGGCTGCAAGGCGCACGCTTAACCGCATGGGAGCTGATGCAGGATAATATTCCGGTGAAATTGGTGTGTGACGGCGCAGCCGCACAGCTATTCCGTGCCAACGGTGCAGACTGGGTGATTGTCGGTGCTGACCGCATCACCGCCAACGGCGACGTTGCCAACAAAATCGGTACTTACAGCCTGGCTGTTTTAGCCAAACACCACGGCATGAAAGTCATGGTTGCCGCACCGACCACCACCTTTGACCTGACACTCGATAGCGGCAATGCCATCCCGATTGAACAGCGCCCGATGTCAGAAGTGACATCACTTAACGGCCAGCTAATCGCCCCTGAGGGCTGCGAAGCGATTAATCCATCGTTCGATGTCACCCCTGCGGAACTGATCGACGCCATCGTGACCGAGAAAGGCTTTGTCGAAAATCCAACGGTGGATAATATCGCCGTTATGGTCAACAGCTGAGCACTGGGCAGGTATTAACTGATGACCGCATTCAACAAAGCCGCATTCAACAAGGCAGACTTCCAGAAAGCCGCCGAAGAACTCTGCCGATACGGCCGCATTCTCTACGGTAACAACTGGTCGCCCGCCACCAGCTCAAACTATTCCGTACGTTTAAACGAAGACGTCTGTGCCCTGACCAGCTCCGGCAAACACAAAGGCGAGCTGACACCGGCCGATATACTTGCCGTGAACATGAACGGCGAACCGCTGTCAGAAGGTAAACCATCAGCAGAAACCGGCCTGCACACGCAACTGTATCGACGCGATGGCAATATCGGCGCCGTGCTGCATACGCACTCACCGACCGTCGTGTTACTGTCGCAGATCTGGAAAGAAAACAGCCTGAGCATCACCGGCTGGGAACTGCAGAAAGCCTTCGCTGGCGAAACCACCCACGAAGGCACAGTGACCTTCCCGATATTTCCTAACGATCAGGACATCGACCGCCTGTCTGCGCAGGTAGAAACGCACATGCAGGAACACGGTCAGGGACATGCCTACCTGATCCGTGGCCACGGGGTTTATACCTGGGGCAAAGACCTGGCAGAGTGTTACCGCCACCTTGAGGCGCTCGAACACTTGTTAGGTTACCAACTCGAATTATTAAAAATACGCCAACCGTGAGGCCACTATGAGCGTACTCCGCGTATACACAGACCACGACGTCACCAACCTGTTGTTCACCACCGACAACAAAGAAAAAATGGCCGCAAAACTGGCAGAAGCTGGTGTGCGTTACGAACAGTGGGAAACCGACGCAGAACTTGATCCGGGTGCGCCACAGGAAGAGGTCATCGCGGCCTACCAGAAAGACATCGACCGCCTGATGAAAGAAGACGGCTACCAGACTGTCGACGTGGTGAGCCTCAGCGCCGACCACCCACAGAAAAACGAATTCCGTCAGAAGTTCCTGAGCGAACACACCCACAGCGAAGACGAAGTGCGTTTCTTCGTGGGCGGCGAAGGCCTGTTCACCCTGCACATCGGCGAAAAAGTCTACGAAGTGCTGTGCACCGAAGGCGACCTTATCAGCGTACCCGCGAACACCACCCATTGGTTCGACATGGGCCCGAACCCGAACTTTATCGCCATCCGCCTGTTCAACAACCCAGAAGGCTGGGTCGCGAACTTCACCGGCAGCGATATCGCCAACCGCTTTAACCGTTTAGAAAACTGATTCCGCTATGCAGAACGTCAAACTGATCCTGACCGATATCGAAGGCACCACGTCTTCGATTTCCTTCGTTAAAGATGTACTTTTCCCGTACGCGGCAAACCACCTGCCCGCGTTCGTAAAAGAAAATATTAACGACGAAAAAGTTCAGACCGCCCTGCAACAAACGGCAGAACTCGCAGCAGAAGACGGTGACAATCTCAGCGCCAAAATCAGCGCCGACAATACAGACGCACTCATCGCCAAACTGCTGCAATGGATCAGCGAAGACCGCAAAGCCACCCCGCTCAAAGCCCTACAAGGCCTGATCTGGAAAACCGGCTACGAGAATGGCGACTACCAAGCGCATATGTACCCGGACGCCACCGAATACCTGAAAAAATGGCACGACAGCGGCCTGCCACTCTATGTGTACTCTTCAGGCTCAGTAAAAGCCCAGGAACTCTTCTTCGGCTACTCACAGGATGGCAACCTGCTGCCTTTATTCAAAGGCCATTTTGATACCCTGATGGGCGGCAAACGCGAGACTCAGTCGTACCTGAATATTCTTGCCGAACTGCAGAAAGCACACGCCGGTTTAAATGCCGCGGACGTGCTGTTTTTATCGGACATCAAAGAAGAACTGGATGCGGCCAGAGAAGCCGGAATGCAGACGGTATGGCTGCTGAGAGAGGATGATATTCCTGCGAATGCAGAGCATAACGCTGTGAAGAGTTTTGCGGAGATCTGAGTCTCCTCTATCGATATATCGTGCGCTATGTGCTCCCAACGCCTGCCCCCTTTTTGTAGGAAATGAGATGGACCCGTCCCCCTTGTGCCATGATGAGATTGCACAACATCAAACCGGCATCGAAGAAAGAGGGTCCACCTATGAGCAAGTT